>Ga0208641_1000077_pt1 | contig 71910 bp, 79 predicted proteins | sample ETN02SmetaG_2_FD_185789 | JGI IMG/M metagenome (GOLD analysis project Ga0208641, IMG submission 185789) | Marine microbial and viral communities from oxygen minimum zone, Eastern Pacific Ocean - ETNP2014F10-02SV253 (SPAdes) (version 2) | ecosystem: Environmental > Aquatic > Marine > Oceanic ... | reverse complement strand
GCGCCTATCATGCGGCAAGAGCTGCATACATTGGGGTCTTTTCTTACGCCACCGTAATCGTTGGTGGGATTTATGGCTGGCTGATATTCAATCAAGAATTAGTCTGGGGAGACGCCATAGGTGCGGCACTTATCGTTGTCAGCGGAGCTCTATTGGTAATCAGCATGCCCGATAAGAAACCGACAAAGATTGCAGATCATCTACCATAACCCATTCAAACTAAAACCCCGTTTCACTGGGCCAGTATGGCGACAGCCGTAGACGAATTAGAACAGATAGCTGAGCGAATATACAATCAGCTGAATTCCGGTAAAGTACCGGAGATGTCAATCCCGACCCGAAGCAAGAATAACATCATCTTTGACGAGAGATCAAAAGTCTGGAAGTATGGTAAATCCAAAACTACTCGAACAGCCAAGAAACTGGATGGGGCCTACATGCTTCTCAGGACCACCTATCTTCTGGATTTTATTAGGGAAATGTCAAAGCAGCAGAAATCTTCCACCCTCAGGGAATTGTACTATATTTCAGAGGCTTGGGATTTAGGCAAATTTCATGCACAAGACGAATCAAATAAATTAATAGAGGATCTAGAAATCGTTACTAAGTTCCAAAGAGAAGATTTCAAAATAAGACCGGAAGACGACGGCGCCAAAGTTTTAGGAGACGTAACCATAACAGAAATAAATCGTAAGGGAAATCCAATGCGCATCAATTGCCGTAATGATGTTGGAGATACAGGATATAATATACCTTACAATGTAGAAGATACAAAAATAACATTCAATGATTTCGGAAAATCAAAGTGCATTATTGCAATTGAAACGGGCGGTATGTTCGACCGTCTGGTGGAAAATGGTTTTGATGAGACACATGAAGCCATTTTAGTTCATATCAAAGGTCAACCAGCCCGCTCTACCCGTCGCTTTTTACAAAGAATGCATAAGACATCAGGACTTCCATTACTACTGTTCACAGATGCAGATCCTTGGTCCTATCGAATTTACAGTTCGGTTGCCTATGGGGCTATCAAAACAGCACATATTTCACACATCTTAGCAACTCCAAGTGCTAGATACCTAGGGGTAACACCATCAGACATAGTCAATTACGATCTCCCCTCAGACGATTTAACAGATAGAGATATTAGTGCTCTAAAATCAATCCAAACCGATCCAAGATTCAAGAGCAAATATTGGAGAGGCGAAATTGAATTACAGTTAGACATAAACAAAAAGTCAGAACAGCAGGCTCTAGCAAAGTATGGTCTCGATTTCGTTACAAACACCTATCTTCCAGAAAAGTTGAAGGAAATGAATATTCTAACTTAGGGCCGAGGCCATAACTTTCCGAACCTCAGAGACGTGGTCATCGATGGTGTCCTTACTCCAGGAATCTGTAGGTATAGGTTCCAGAACTTCGACTTTCACTTCACCAGGATAGAATTGCATTGTCTTGGCCGGCCATCTTTTGTGGGAACCGTGAAGTATTACAGGGATTATAGGCAACCTAGTCGCCAATGCTAGATGCACAAACCCCTTCTTGAACGGAATCAATTTTCCATCCATACTTCTTGTACCTTCTGGCCAGATCCAGATGCTCAATTTCTTGTCGTTGACGAACTTTGACAACTTATTCATTGAGGCCACTGCTTTCTCACGATTTCCACGGTCAATCAGCAAGTGTCCTGACAACCAGTAGGCCCATCCAAAGAAAGGAATTCTCACTACCTCTTTTTTTCCGACCCCGCAACCACCATAAGGGCAGATTGCCATAGAGATGAAAATATCAAGAGCAGAAGTATGATTGGTGACATATATCGCAGGTCCCGAGTTCTTCAATTCCTGACTGTCAGGATTGATAAGTTTTGTTCCCACGATTCGAGTGATAACGGGACCGATTATCTTGCCACAAAAGTTACCGATCCTGATTCTCAGGGTACGAGAGGGAAGAGCCAAGACCATCATCGTCATACATAGTGTTGACCAGAAAGTCAACCAAGTGAAACCCAAAACAAATCGGAGCAGGAATGAAATGGGACCTATTTTCTTGGATTCACTCATATGGTATGCGATTAGTCGTATTCCTCTAGAAGTTTCTCGAAACCCTGCGCCATTCGAATATCATTATCAGTCACCCCACCAGCATCATGGGTAGTTGTCGTCACTATTACACGGCTATACTCACAAACCGTCATGTCGGGATGATGATTCAATTTTTCGGCTAATTCAGCCAGTTTGTTAAGGAAGCCCACAGCCTCCATGAAATCTTTGAAAGAAGTTTCCCGGATCAGCATTTTGTCTTCAGGATCGTATTCCCATGGACCGATCATTCTCAGCTTACCAGCAATCTCATCATCCTTCAATAATTCCATGTCTATCTGACATATTGTCTCTATTTAGAACTAACTCAGCAAATATGCTTTAACGCCCCTCCTAAAATACCAAGCCAGAATCAAAAGGGTATAAGAAACAGGAAATTGATGGAAAAAATTAGCGAAAACAAGTACATTCCCTGGGTTACCTTAGCACTGGTGCTAGCGATAATGGTAGTACCTGCGGTGAATGATTTCTGGAACATATATTTTGTAGATCCTATAATGGCAGATTCGAAAGGAGAAGCTGGAGCCAAATACAATATCTACAATACGATCATCTATGGACTCATCTTTTTCCTTTTGTTTCTACTGGTACACGAATTATTGGAAAACTGGGAAATAGAACTTGACGAAAAATTTGTTCTCGCATCGGTACCTTTACTCATTCTTGGTGGCACGTCCCGGGTTCTTGAGGATGCAGACGCGTTCGAGCCTCCTATACAATATCTGTTCATATCTCCCTTAATCTATGGGATAATCACATCCTACGCCATACTTACGATTGGCCTGGCCGTATGGCTCTCCAAGAGTGATTTGCCATCCTTGACCAAAGGTCAGGGATTGGTGGCCTTTGCCATTGGTGGATATGGATTGTGGTGGTATTTTGTTCCAGGCGAATGGCTCCACCCTTCCTCCTGGAGTCTTATCGTACTGGCAGTCAGTGCTCTCACAGCAGAATTCTATCGAGGTCAACCACTTAGAGACCCTAAAATGTTCTTTGGGATTACGACGTCTCTGTTAGTGATTCTGACGTTTCTTACTCTTGCCCAGGCCCCGATTAAGAATCCGGAGATATTATGGAACACGCTATTGATCTCAGGGTTTCTGACATTCACGATTGGTTACCTAGCCTGGTTCATCGCGAATCGAGGCATACCCAATCCATTGTTTCTATTGATAGCCATTCTAATGGGTTACAATTCACATCTCGCTTCATCAGGGACCGTTGTCCTGATGGCCTACTTTGGGTTGGGCCTTTCTCTGGGATGTAGCCTGGCCTTCCCCCTGAGGACCTGGGCGCCAGCTGCAATTCTACTGAATCCACTTTATCTGATGCTCTATTTCGGTCATTTCTTTGATGGGTCCGCAACATTCCTGGGTGTCGAGGAGTACGGATATGTGGAGAAACACGTCCTTCCGACCGGATTCATAAATTATTTTGGTACTGCCGCCATAATGCTCCCTCTCAAATTTCTGGTTGTTACCGGGGTGATTGCGGCCCTTGAGAGTGAGGAGAGCAAGGAACAGGAACAGCAGATGGTTAATCTTCTCCTACTTTTCTTGTTGACTTTGGGATTGGCTCCAGGGACTAGAGATGTATTGAGAATAATGTTTGGAACCTGAACTTTTCGGTCGGAACCTTTAAAGAATGCTTACAAGTCGCAAAAGTAGATGCAGATGTTCTTGAGGAGCGTACTGGCACTGGCGTTTTTGGGAGTATTTTTACTCGCTCAGCCTAGTAACGCTGAAAACTCTGACGATTTTAATGAAGTGGACCTATTTCTTGGAGGAGGAGGCAATATTACAACCACAATGCCAACCTCCGATGACGATACGCAAACAGATTGTCCACAGGACTCCAACCGAAAGTCCTGGATTGGAGATGACCGACAATGGGGAGATGTCGCCACCTGGGAGGTTCAATTACAAACAGATGGCAGCATCACACCGGGAACATACCTCTTCAAAATCTGGGCAAATGCAACACAAGGAGATGTTGATGATGTTCAATTTCGAATTAGCATAGATGTGAATGGCGACGAAGTCGTTAACGAAGCCGAGAGCAACGTGGACGGCGTCGATTCTGAGGATGATCAGGCTACAGAATTTGAGATTGAATTTGAAATATCGAATAATTCTTTTAGGCAAGACAATGGGCCTTATACACTCCAAATCGATTTGGAATATTCGGGTGGTGAAGATGGTGAAGAGCCAATAATCGGTGGAGACTCCACAGATCAAATAGTAGTCCTTTATTCCAGTATGGCGCACCCATCCGGCATCGAGGATCTTAATGTCAACCATTACCAGACCAATTTCAAGCAGATTACGGTGGAGGAAACTTATGACCGCGTGTTTGTTAAGACTGAAACATTGAGCGCTTTTGGCGAATCAGACATTGATTCTTCAGTCTGGACGTTGGGTGTATATGGAGAATCATCTGGCAATCAGGGAATGCTGGCAGATTTCAACACGAAATCAAGCAAGAATGGTTCCTATGAGGTCACTTTCTACTGGTATTACAACCGAGACAACGCCATCAGTGACACCTATCATTTCTACTTGGAGGCCACTGACATTCAGGGAAATACATGGCAGATCACGTCCGATGAAGACTTGTATCTAGTGATACATGAATTTGAGGTTGACAACTCAATCACAGCTGGAGATATCCAGATCAACAACCAGACTGGAATGGCGACCGTTAAGGCCGGCAATTCCTTCACAATAGATATTACGGTGTCAGCTCATGGCGATCCGTTAATTACCTACAATCCAATCCCAGTGGCGATAATCTTGGTTTCAGGTTCTACAGAGATAGTACTTCATGACACAGTTGTCTTTGCCAGTCCAGGGGCTACGGCCACAACCTCCTTCCGACACACATTCGATGAAAATGGAGAATATTTGATTAAGGTGGTTCTGGACCGAGGAGATCTGATTCAGGAATCCGACGAGACTAACAACGTTGCAGAGTTCGTTTTAGTGGTATCCGAACCTGTGAAAGAGGATTTCATCCAATCCCTTATTGACGATGTGATGGATGGGGGAGCCGCAACCAGATTTGTTGCATTAGCTGCAGTATCAATTATACTCGGAGCCATCTTTCTGAAGAGAAGTAGAGTTAAAACAGATCTGGAATGGGAGGAAGATGACGAATTCTGAAATGGAGGTACGGGGTTACAAACCTGCGGATGAAACATATTATTCTTATAAAGATGAAGAAGAAACTCCTCGCGCAGCCCATAATGAAAAGGTGGATGACGAGGATCTGGAGCCCTCAACAGTTGGCAGATATGCATCTGGCGAGGATTTCGAACACTGGCCGTTCAAGGTAGGAAATGCAATGACTCAGGCCTCCCCGGACGATGTCCAGCATGCAGTTGATACGGGAGGTAGCGGCGGCTATGCTACCATGGATGAGTTTATGAAAGAGGACGGCGCCAAAGAGCAGGCATGGGCTGAAAGGGAAGATACAAGTGTCTATTCTCTGGCGATTAATAATTGGTTTGGCTTGAAAGGCTATATCATGTCATTCTTTCCAAAGAAAGAAAATTAGTTCATTTACTTTCGATAACCATTTTCAATCCAGGAAATCGATTAAGTTCGAAGGGATTGGTTCGCTCTTCTTCATCTTTTACAACACCTTCAGAACGGAGCCAGTCGAACTCGTGGACATCTTCCATTACAGGCCCGTATTTCTTGACGAAATCTAGGAACTCACCCATCTCTGATACCATCCTCTGTGATTGAGACCAAGGCCTCATTCTCAGGCAGATGAGGGGAATCCACAAGCCTGCAGACGCGTCTTCCAGCCTTCCCTCTTCTGAGATAGATTCGGAACTTTGAGGTGTGCCCTACGATATTACCGCCAATTGGTTTGGTAGGATCGCCAAAGAAAGCAGCTGGGTTGGATGATACTTGGTTCGTAACAGCTACGACACAGTTGTGCAGATCGCCGAAACGGGCCAGTTCGGTCATGTGAGTGTTGATCTTGCCTTGTCTATCGGCTAGTGTTCCTCTTCCGATATATTCCGAACGGAATGCACTGGTAAGGGAGTCAACACCTAGCATTTTGATGGGCCTTTCCTTGGCCAATTCACTTACTTTTTCAACCATCAGCATCTGCTGATGCGAATTATAGGCTCTCCCAACGTGAATTTTGCTCAAGACTTCATCTGGATCCAGATTAAGGGCCTTGGCCATTGATATGATTCTCTCTGGTCTGAATGTATTTTCCGTATCAATAATTGCGGCTTCGCCACCTAGTCCACCTTCCTCGACCGGAAGTTGAACACTTACGGCCAATTGAAGGATAAATTGCGTTTTACCGGAACCATATTGTCCATAGAATTCAGTTATGGATTGGGTCTCGACGCCTCCGCCTAGTAATTCATCAAAGGTACTGGCAAGGGTGGTCAATTTACCTACAGTGGCCCTTTTTTCCATCAGTTCGGTACCGGTAAGGAACGAACCAATGTTCGCAGCCTTACGAGCTTCCGTTACAAATTTAGCGCACGATTCCTTCCCAATTCCGGTTGCATCCGAAAGCGTTCCAGGCGCTTGCGTTCCCACAGATTCCAGAGTATCGTAACCCGCATCCCTGAGTTTTTCAGCGATTGCAGGACCGACACCAGGAAGATCTTCCACAACTTTTATTTTTGCTTCACTCATTCTAGGCCTCCTTGTAGTGATTGAATCTAGGTTGGAAGATTAGTCCCTGATCCGACAATGAATCAAGAATCTCGTCGAGCATTGGACCATCTACTCCATCCTTCAATGCAGCACTTCCTAGATCATCATAGTATATCCCGTCACCCTCATCCATTTCTTTAATCAATGTCATGACCTTTGTTTCATTATCATTAGAATCTCCTTTTTCCGGAGTCTCTTCAACAGTTTCCTTGACTTCAGGAATCTCAGTTTCGGGTGCTGCACTGGCAGGTTCGAATTCTCCAGTGAAATTCTTTGTTTCGGGCAGGTCACCACCAGCTAGTTTGGTCAGGCAGTCATACAACAAGGCCGCATAATTTTCGACCGCAACCGTTGGATAGAATCCTTTTGATAGTTCCAACCCATTCATTTCACGAATCGTCAGGTTAGCTCGCTTGAGAGCATCTTCATCTTTTTCAAAGGCCTTGTTCGCATTTATGCGCCGCATCAGATGATCACAAGCTTTGATTGCCCAGTGATTTACTTCATCCATAGAGACGGCCCGAATATTCTCGGGTTGAACGCTGACATAGGTTCTTTCACTGTCTTCGGGAGTTCTGGCCCGGGCCTTTCCGACACAGAGTACAGGAACTCCGATTTCCAGTTTCGAGAGCGCCACTGCACCTTCAGGATTGTACTGTCCTGCCTGCAGATAGTAGAAGTCCCCATTGGGATCTATTACCCGGGCAGTGTAGAAGGGGTCATCTTCGCTTCCCCGATTTTCAATCTGGTCCAACACCCCTCCAATCAGGACGCGAGAGAGTTTGGCCCCGATTTCGGATATCAGGTAAGTAGGCGAATACTCGCGGTTTTCTACGTGTTTCTCTATGGCTGCTGATAATTCCTTGGCCAATACCAGAACACCAGGTTCTCTTCTTTGAGCCATTTAGCCCTCCAAGGCAGCGAGGAATTGGCGGGCCACATTGGGCACATCAATTTCAGCCGTCGGGTCACAACTTCTTGCGAAGAAAGACAATCCATATTCATCGGACCTTGCAAATCCCCTCAATCTTAGAGGTTTGAGAACCAGCGCATCCTCAATTTCCTCCATCAGGGCTTCGGATCCGAAGTTTTCTTTAACAAATTCTAGGCATGAGTCAAGATCCCTTCCCAAGACCTTCTCAGTAATTTCCCGGTTGAGATATGCTGTACAGGAACCTGAACCATCATCGAATATCAGCCTGATCCTAAGGTCCGGAACGGCATTTTTGCGGTCATCACCGTTTCGGAGAGGTCGGTTGGTATCCTTGTCCCGGAATATCAATCCACTGCCCTCACGTACGGTTAGTACATGCCCTTCAACCACAGCATCTGATGCCCCATTACGTTCATCCAGCTGTGCCAGGGTGTATTGGACACCATCTGCATAGTCTTCCAGTGCAGGTAGTTCTTCACCATCTATCTCAGTGAATTTGGTATATTCTCCGAATTGTAGGTCAGGTCCATTGAATTCCTTCACGTACGCGTTTTCTACATTGTACGCTTTACCTGCGACGAGGTTATGATCTTCCCATGAGGTAAATCTGCAAGTTCCACTTTTGTCTCCTGCATTCCCTCCAAAGATTGTCTTGGGCTCACCTTTTACAGTTATCTTGCGTGTTTCCACGTCGAGAATTCTCAGTTTCACGGAAACATTTGACATTCCGGGCTTAAGGTTTACCAAGTCCAGTTCTTCACCAGGTTGGTTCATCGTGCGCTTTACCACACCGATATCCAAATTGGCCAATTCCTTATCCTGGATTGGTTTCACGACACAGCGATCGCCCATGTTCACAGTAATGACATCGTTCCAGCTTTTGGTGTAGGCATTGTTGACCTCTATGACATCACCGGGTTGCAGATCAAAGCTCTCATTCCAGTAGGTGTACCTCAGGCGACTGGTAGCGTCACCAATCTCACCTTCGAAAATCACTTTCTGTGTGCCTTCCTTGGTAGTTATTTCCTTGCGGTACACGGAGACCAGTTTGGCCTTGAAATTGACACTGTTCTCCCCGGTTCCGATCTGGGCGAGCAGTTTTTCAGTTCCTAGTTGCAATGCACCAGGATTACCGTAGTGTTTCCTAACTATGGATTCCTTGGCCGTAGCCAGGTCTATTCCATACTCATCTACGTATCGTTTCAGTTCAGAAACGATGACGTTTCGTTCTAGCTTATCGCCGACAGCTTTTACGATATCGTCGACATGTGTCTCAAAATCAGTTTCGTTTGTTTGCATGTAGAGCATCTCCTTGTTTTTTTCGATTCGGACTCTATCTCGAATCTATCCATTACTACCAGTCAGGGTATATATACTTATGGGCTTTTCCCCTTTTTCCCCTAATTGGATATAGGTCTGTAAAGGGGATTTGGATACCTTCGCAAGCGTTATAATGCGCCCTCTCGTCAGAAAGAAAGGTAGATAATTTGAAAGTAGATGAGTTGACCCCTAGAACTGGCCGAGTTAACATGCCAGTCAAGATTTTAAGCTTGGAAGAACCCCGTTCCATGGATAATGGGACAATAATCTGTGAAGGATTGGTGGGTGACGAAACCGGAACCGTGATAATGAGTTTCTGGAACGATGAGTGTGAGACCGTTGAGAATGGTCTGACAATTGATCTAAAGGATGCCCGAGCCAACCTGGTGCGCGGCCATATGAGAATTAGTTTGGGGAAACATGGGAGTATGAAAAAATCCAAATCCGGGCTTGAGACAATCAAGGAGAGCATCAATCTTTCAGATATTGAATATGAGATGCCCAGAATGGGTCGTGATGGAAGAGGTGGAAGAGGCGGCGGAGGTCGAGGCCCACCTAGTCCCTGGAGCACCTTGATGAAATTGAAGCGCGACACAGGCAATAGAAAGTACTTCAATCGTGATGAAATGTCCAAGGAAGATATCGAAGCAGCCATTAAGGAAATGGGAGGCGATTAACTCTGGCAAGGCGGGGGAGACATAGGCGCCGGGGTCCTAAAAAGGCTCAACCTCCCCAAAGAAAAATCAAGAAACCTCAGAAGAGAAATAGACCGAAGAGAATGTTGAATGAAGGCCGCCGTACGGAGCTCCTTTTTTTCTTACGCGAAATAGTTCTTGAATCAGGGGTTTCTGAGAAGGAAGCCGAACCTTTCTTGGCATCTTTGACCGCCAAGGGCTCTCGTGAATCGGTTGAGAGTGCAACAGACTTTTTGGACTCAAGGATCGAAGAAGGATTCATCAGTGAGGATTTACGCGCCCCAATCAAAAGCGTCATGCGAAGATTCACTAAAATGCGCTGACATGGTTCCCCGACCATCGCGTAGCGAATTATCAAAGCATTGGATACTTGATCCCGACACTGTCTTTCTGAATCATGGTTCGTTTGGAGCGTGTCCCGAAGTAATTCTGAATGAACAGGAAAGGCTGCGACGGCAGCTGGAAACTGACCCCGTTCAGTTTATGGAGGTAGATGCCAGAGAATTGTGGACCCAGGCATTGAGCACTCTTTCTGATTTTATGAATGCTGATTCAGAAGGCATGACCTTCGTAACGAATGCTACTTCAGGAGTCAATACGATTCTAAGATCATTGGATTTGCAAGCGGACGACGAGATAATAATCTCCGACCATTCTTATCAGGCATGTTGGAACGCAGTTGATTTTGTCACCAATAGAACTGGAGCCAAGACCGTAGTGGTTCCGATTCCGTTCCCGACTGAAAGCGATGAACAAGTAATAGCAGCAATTCTGAATCATGTTACTGAAAGGACAAGATTGGCCTTGATTGATACAGTAACGAGCCCCACCGGCCTCCGAATGCCATTTGAGAAACTCGTAACCGAGTTACAATCTAGGAATATTGACGTATTGCTTGATGCTGCCCACGGTCCCGGCATCGTCCCCATTGACATTAAGGAGTTGCAACCAGCATACATAACTGGCAACGCTCACAAATGGCTATGCACTCCAAAAGGTTCGGCATTTCTCCATATTCGTGAAGATCGAAGGGAAAGAATTCGTCCTCTTTCCATCAGTCATGGCGCATCAGTACCTGGCACTCTCGAAGAAAGCTTACGTTTCGAATTTGATTGGACGGGCACTCAGGATCCAACTGCATGGTTGTGCATCCCGCAGGCCATAGAATTTCTTGGAGGTTTGTTGGAAGGCGGTTGGTCAGCCATAATGGAGCACAACAGACAACTGGCGCTATCTGGTCGGGAACTGCTTCTAAGGGCGCTAGGTCTCCAATCTCCGTCTCCAGATTCCATGATAGTCGGCTTGGCAGCAGTTCCACTTCCTGGAAAAGAGATTCTAACGACCTCGGCACTGGAACCAGACCCATTACACACTCTTCTTCTCAAAAAATACAGGATTCAGGTCCCGGTCTTCGGGTGGCCACATCACGATAGCCGCTATCTGAGGATTGCGGCACACCTCTACAATTCTATCGAGGAATATGAATATTTAGCAGAAGTATTGAAAGCAGAGATATAACTAAAAAATCTGACCAGACACTTTTAAAACAGGCAATTGTGCGCAACATTCCTATGGTGCCTGATGAGGAAGAGATAGAGGATTTGCCGGAAGAGGAATCCGAACAAGAGGCGGAAGAAGAAATAGATCCAGACGCCCCGCTTCGTCAGCCGATAGTTGCAGTTCTAGGACATGTAGATCACGGCAAGACTTCCCTTCTGGACTATGTGAGGGGCACGACAGTGGTCAAGCGGGAAGCAGGAGCCATAACTCAGCACATAGGCGCCACCGAGGTCCCCTTCGATACAGTTTCCAAGATATGTGGCCCTTTATTGAAGGAGGGAACAACGACCCTTCCAGGATTACTTTTCATAGATACGCCCGGCCACCATTCATTCACTACCTTGAGATCCCGTGGCGGGGCATTGGCAGATCTGGCAGTTCTGGTAGTGGACATAACGGAGGGGTTCAAACCCCAGACACTGGAATCGATTAATATCCTGAAGCAGCACCAGACCCCATTCATTATAGCTCTCAACAAGGTCGATAAGATGCCCAATTGGCGCAGCCGCACAGGATCGTTCATGGCCAATCGTTCCAAGCAGAGTTCGATTGCCAAACAAAACCTCCAAACCCGTCTCTATGAGATCATAGGGGAACTCGGTTCACATGATTTTGATTCAGCCCTCTTCTCCGAGATTGAGGACTTCCAGAAGACCATCGCATTGATTCCGACCTCGGTCAAGGAGACTGGAGAGGGCGTACCTGAATTATTCATGATTCTCATGGGGTTGGCTCAGAAATACCTTAGAGGCCGACTGTTATTGGGCGATGGCTCATCCGAGGGAACCGTCCTCGAGATTAAGGAGGAGAAAGGGCTAGGCAAGACCATGAGTGTCATAATCTACAATGGAATACTCAATTCGTCAGATACTTTGGTGATTGGCGCGGAACCAGAGTCCGTAGTCACTAGGGTCCGGTCACTCTTGAGACCCAAACCATTGGATGAAATCAGAGATCCCCGACAACAATTCGATACTGTGAAAGTGGTTGGTGCTGCAGCTGGTTTGAAGGTAGTGGCCCCAGAGATAGAGGGCGTCGTAGCAGGTGCACCGTTTTTCAGTGCCTCAAATGATGATGAAATAGATGCAGCATTGGACAAACTAGTTGATTCGATGCAATCCAACGTCCACTGTACAGATGAAGGTGTTGTGATTCGAGCAGATGCGATCGGGTCCCTAGAGGCTTTGGCATATGAGTTGGCGGCAGCCAACATTCCTATCGTCAAGGCATCTGTAGGGGATGTTTCCAAGAGAGACGTTGTGACTGCAGACCCTTCGAGAGAAGAATACAGGGCTATTTTGGCATTCAATGTCAAGATTTATCCAGACGCTAAGGGTGAATTATATGAGACTGGCGTTGAATTATTCGAATCTGATATCGTTTATCGACTTTTGGAAGATTATCAGGAATGGAAAGAAAAGATTAGGGATAAGCAGGCCCAACATTTGAGGGAGGATTTTTCCCATCCCGGTAAATTTGAGATATTGGAGGGCCATACATTCCGTACTAGAGATCCGGCTGTAGTCGGAGTTAGGATCTTGGGCGGGCGAATCGCAATCAATCAGGGCGTTCTGAGGAATGATAATTCAGTAGTAGGTACCATACGTTCACTGAGATCAGGAGAACAAGTCTTGAAAGAAGCCCTGCAAGGAGATGAGGTGGCCATAGCAATTAATAATGTTACAGTGGGCCGCCAAATTTCAGAGGGCGACGTACTCTATATCGAGATGGATGAGCGCGCGATCCTTAAGATTCGAGATGCTGGAGTAAAACTCAGTCCGATTGAAGAAGACATAATCACCGAAATGCAGGGCTTCAAGAAGAAAGACCAACCCTTTTGGGGAAGGTGATATTCCATCCGCCATGCTCTGGCGTAGATGGAGATTAACCGTTGGATGGTTTAAACGATGGTTAATCTGGGAATTCTGGCCCCCGTGGTTCTTCTACCTGCCAACCATTCTCTGGGTCAGTTTACTATCACTCAGATACCTAGGCCCACTCAAGGCAACTTCGGTAAATCCAGGCATATCGGCGTATGGCAAGTTTCTATTGAATACCAAATCCGACAAGCTCTCGGGATTCTCTCCAGAATATGTTGCCCCGTTCGAATTATTGAAATACAAGGAAGACTTAGGAAAGCGAACTGGAAAAGCCATGGATTTTGTCAAGAAACATAACTTCCCTGTAGTTCTGAAACCTAATTTGGGGGGCCGAGGCGTCGGCGTATGGATAGTCAAGGATAGTGACCAACTCAAATCCGACATCGAAATGATTGATTATGATGCAATAATTCAAGCCTATGTCTCAGGAGTAGAATACGGGATCTTCTGGATCAGACACCCCAAGGAGAAGAAAGGCCACGTGGTTTCTATCACTGAGAAACGCTTGCCCAAGATAACTGGTGACGGGAAGAGAACATTGGAAGAACTGGTGCTAACCCACCCTCGCTCGGTCTGTATGGCCAAGAAACATCTGACCTACCTCTCGAATCGTCTTGATTATATCCCGAAGAACGGAGAGTCCGTCCTTATCGGAGAGGTAGGGACACATTCACTGGGAGCACTCTTCCTTGACGGTAGCGAGATTCACACACCTGAATTGGACTCTCGATTCTCCAGCATCTCACAGTCGCACGACGGTTTCTACTTTGGGAGGTTCGACGTCCGAGCACCTTCTATTGAGCACCTGAAGGCAGGAAGGAAAATCCAGATTCTCGAACTCAATGCCCTTTTTGGAGAAATGACCCATATCTGGGATAGCCGTCGGGGCTTGCTCAACGCTTGGTCAACTTTGTGTAAACAGTGGTCCCAAGCGTACAGTATAGGGGCCCACAACCGATTCCAGGGAGCATCCAAGGCCAGATATTGGGATGTGGTGAAGGAGACGTGGAACGTCTGGCGACTCAATCGCCGTCACAAACGGGCTACTAGTTTGCGGAATGAGAGAATTCAGGCTTCCTTTTTATGAGGAAATATAACTGCAAACGTCGTCCCCTTTCCCAGTTCGGATTTAAGATCCAATTTTGCACCATGTTTTTCCACGATCTTTCTTACGACATGTAATCCTAGGCCAGTTCCTTTCCCTGGGTCCTTGGTTGTAAAGAACGGATCGAATATCTTTTTTTGTGTGGCTTCGTCCATCCCACTTCCATTGTCAGTCACAGAAATCGTATGCGTCTCTTTAGTGGAGGAAGTAGACAGTCGGAGCTCACCTTCAGCATCCATGGCATCAACACCGTTGTTTACGAAATTGGTTATGATTTGCGTAAGTTCCGAAGTACTCCCTAGCACAATCGGGCTCTTAGCATAGTCTTTGACAACCTCCACTGATTTTAAGTTCCTCGTGTGTTTGGAAATCTCTATTGCCTTGTCTGCGACGTCATTCAAATTTATTGACGAACGACCCAAGGTTCGTGCATCTCTGGCATGTGTGGAAAGGTCACCGACAATCTCCGAGATACGATTGGAAGCATCGATTATTTCCTGAGCATCATCCTGTATACGGGGTAGATCATCATCATCAACGATTGATTCAGACAAAGCCAGAATCACCTGTAAAGGATTCCTTATCTCATGTGCGATACCGGAGATTACGACACCTAGGCTTGACATTTTTTCAGCTTGAATAAGTTCCTGATTAGCCTCTTCGGCTTCTTCCTGAGCATTGATTTTTTCAGTTATGTCTACACCATATATGTTGACATACGCATGTTCAACCACAGGAACGAAGGTACAGGCATAAATCCGACCTCCCAAGGTATGATCAACATCTAGATAGTCGTCACTTTCAAGTGTTTCTTTGACGGTTGAATAAATTTCGTCAGGTACTTTTTGCCCAACTCCCACGTCTAGTTTTTTCAGAATTTGTCCCTTAGCCGGAGCGTTGGCAAAGATAATCTCCCCATCTCCTGATATTCTAATTACCGAATGCGGATTTTCTTCGGGGAATCGCGCTACCCCCTCAATCTCTTTTTGGCTATCAGTAATATCTGTGCCATAAACGTTCACATATTCATATTCCTTGATAGGAACGAACGCACACGCATAAATTCTTCCATCTAGAATGTGAGTTTCCGAACGATAAGTCTCATCGCTATCCATGGCCTTTCTTACAGATTCGAAAATTCTCCCAAATCGTTCGCTGTTTTTGCCGTCAACAAAACTATCATCATGATTAAAACCTTTGATGAGGGTATTCCTTGCTGAGCTGTTCGCGAATAATAGCTCACCTCCAAAGGACACCCTTATCACAGAGTGTGGGTTTTCATCAGGGAAACGAGAAATATTCTCAATCTCCTCTTCAAGTTTTCTGATAATTGCTTCGTTCTCAGGCATCCTTACTCTTGTCTATTTTAGCAAATAAATTTTCTAATCCCTCATCCGCATTCTTCAGTAGGCTCTTATCACCATTCCAATCCTCTAATACTTTCATGTTCTCCAGTTCAAATGCGATCAGAGCATCAGTCACAGCATCTTCTGCATCCTGCCCAAGAGAGCCAACATAAACCACAGCCAAATCAGTATAGGCCCCCGCACCGAATTTTATGTGAAAGTCACCAAATTGAATGTCATTCAATGAAGAATCACTGTCCGAACTCACAGCATCTTCCATAAAATCCTTTACCGCAGAGAACATTCCCCCCATTATGTCCACATCACTGCCCTCAACATCTTTTGTGGTCAAGTTTGAAATCACAATGCCTGATTTTGTCAATAAAAACAGGTTGTGGATCTTCCCAAGTTTGCTGGGGTGAATCAGTTTCTCTTGCAGCATATTGACAAGTTTTGAGAATTCGGCCGTCTTTACTCCAGATTCGGCAAGCCCCATTTTATCCGGAGAAAAATTTTCGACCATTTTTTTGAACCCTTCCACATCACTTATTCCCGTTCTCTTTTTTTCCTCTTTCTCAACGACTTCGAATGCTTTATCAATGGTTTCTCTAACAACAGCGGTTCGCATTGGTTTTTGTAGATAGTCCATAGCCCCACCCTGAAAAGCCTTGATAGGAGTCGTGATATCCTGATTACCTGTCAACATAACGACTGGCATAGTCGGGTACTCTTCACGAACAATCTCCAGCAATTCCAGCCCATCCATACCAGGCATATCGACGTCACAGAACATCATCAAGTATTCCTCCTTGGATAGCATTTCCATGGCACTTTGAGCTTCTTCGGCCACTTCCAATACCACGTCAGACCATTTCCTGAACATCACATTCAATGAAACTCTTACGGCATGGTCATCGTCGACAGCCAATATTTTCATACTTCAACACGACATACGCCGCTACTAAAAGAATTAATGTTTGTTTGACTAACCTGAGGATATTTCATTCATGAGCCGCCTATATTCGGGATCGTTTCCTATGGCCTTTGCACGTTTTGAAGCCTCGATTAGATCACGTTCCCGAGTCGCGCGATCCGCTTCTGGTAGTTTTTTCCGGTGCACAATCTCATTTTCTGGTAGTAGATAGAAAATCCCGCCATCAACAAACAATAGCTCGTTCCTGCTGTAATCAAAGATTCGTGCTTCACTAGTTATCCCGCCTTCGAGATTCACATTCCCATATACATGCAAAGTGAAGAAGTTGCTTTCCCCAGGGTTGCCCATTTGATGAATTAACGACGGGGTCACTTTCAAAGTAGTTCCGGATTTGATTATTTCACGGGAAATAGTAGTCAACTTTTGTTTTTCTAGTTTGAATATTGCATGTTCCGCAACACCAAATATTTTCACTGCACCGAACTCGGCTTTCCCATGGTCATGTATGCCACTATAATCGCCTGGCTTCCATGACATTATCATAACCTCGAAGAAACCGCCGTTATGGACCATTTTCCGGCCATATGAATCAGAGACTGGATAATCATAGTCTACCCATCTTTCAATGTCCTCAGCCCTAACGTCACATTCTGATACGGCCTCATGGACACTTTCTGGAGTGAACTTGCCCAAACTTTCCAACATTTCCACTAGGTTTTTCACAGACATTTCTAATAATCCACTTGCCCATAATATCTGAACATTTTCTTTCCAATAGGGACATTCTTCTGATATCCCTCAACTTCAGCCTCGGTCATCTCCTCCATCGCCAATTTTAGTGCAAGATAGGGTGGGCAGTAATTCTCATCATAGATGAAAGTAGATACCCTCGGATTTATTTCCATCAGCACTCCGCCCCGTAGTTGGATGTCGACGCAGTAATCCATAGGGATATGCTTCATCACCTTTTTTCCATATTCTACCGATTTATCATGTGATATTACTTCGAAACCCATCGCCAGTCCCGATGCGAAATTGAGCCGGTCCTTGACCGAACAGATCAACATCTTCCCCTTTACCAATACAGGGTTTACTTTGTACTCTCGGCCGTCCAGATATTCCATGACCATCAGTTCGGGCAATTCTTTCCCTTCAACCGTCTTGCGCAATTCGTCTAGGGATATGTATTTGGCAAAAGGTCGACCGTTGAATAGAAGGCCAAAGCGATCCGCCTTCTCGGTCATGACCCTGACCCCTCGGTTCCCTTTTCCAATCGGTGGTTTGAATACGACGTCGTTCTCTGGATATCCCAGTTTTGCAGCAGCTTCTTCAAGCTCATCTATCGAGTGGACCAGATAATACTCAGGAATATCCATTTTCCCTTTCAGATGTTCATACATCAGATATTTGTTCTCACAGACATTTACCAGTTCATGGTCCGAGGCCAATAAGCGGCAGTGTTTTCTTACTTCGTCACCAGCCTTGGAAAGTTCGAACATTTCCCAGGACGTCTGTGGAAATACAATATCTATTTCATATTTTTTTACAAGTTCGATGATTGTGCCGACATAATTCTTCTCGTAGGCCCATGGCGTCTCTTCAAAGGCATCACACATTCGGCTTCCAACCGCCTGTTCATGGGCGTTCGTTCCCAGAATGAACATCTCTGAATCCTGTAACTTGAGGTTGGTTATCAGGGCGTGACCGCCCGGGCATCCAATTCCGGTCAGTAGAATTCTCACTTTTCACCACCAGCCCTGTCTTCTAACAAGTTTTCGTATATGCCCAACAGTTTCTTTTCCTGCAATTCCCAGCTGTAATTCATCTTGAAGGCCTTGAATCCATTCTCGCCCATTTTCTGTCTTAATTCCTTGTCATTTGATAATTCAGTAAGAGTATCGATCCAATCATCAGAGACCATTCCGCATTGGTAGCGTTCAACAATCTTTCTTCGAGCTTCGTAAGGGCCAACTATGACAGGAACCCTGTAGGCCATCGCATCCAGTAATTTTTTGGGTATGGCGTAGTCCCGGAGGCGTTCATCAACATAATGTCCTACTATCAGGATATCACAGGTCTTGTAGCACTCACTCATCATGCTGTACGGCAAGGGCCCCGTGAACTTGGCATTGGCTCCCTTCTCAGTGGCTATTTTCTCCAGTTCTTCTATCATCCCACTATACCCGGACCGCCCCTTTGGAGGGCCACCGACTATGAGCAGACTGAGAGCACTCACCTTGGCTGTTGCTTCCAGGATCTCCTCCAGAATAGGTTTTCGCAAACCACCAATATATCCGGCAACGACCCCGTCCAATCCGAATCTGTCCGTTTGCACGGGTCTTGTAACCAATTCCAGAGGTTCTGAATTGTAGAGCACGGTTGCTCCACCCAGCCGAACGGCCAGTTCATCTGAAACAGTCAGGATCGCATCCACTTTTTTTATCAGAGATTTCTGTTTTCTCTCATAGTATTTTCCAATAAACCAGTTCTGGACAATTTCCATCATGGGCCAATCCTCATGCGAATCAAATATCACCTTAGCATTGTTCGTTGCAGCGGCTTTGATGGCCGAGTCCAGAGTTTCCAGATCATGGGCATGAATTATGTCCGGTTCATATTCAATTACCTTTTCCTGTAGCTGTTTCATAGCCTTACGGAATCCACGAACTTTGGAGAAGAACCCTCCGCTGAGTTCTTGAAAAACACGGACCACTTGGATGCCATCCCTTTCCTCATCCCACTTGGTTTCATATTTATCCGCCCTACGCGACCAGCAGAAGACAGTTACCTCATATTCTGCCTTGACAAGGGACAGCGCCTCGCGATAGACCCGTGTATCTTCATTTGGTATCAGCAGATCGTGTCCCAGGATCATGGCGACTTTGGTCATAGCAGCTGGTCTAACCTCACTTTTATGGTCTCGAAACCCTCGGCATAAGGGCATGAAAGCTGGATTCCCCGCATTTTTACCACAGAGCGGAAGAACTTCTCGTTAAAATAGGGATTGTGTTTTTGACTGTTGTAACAGTCCAAGGCTAGAATTTTCTTTTTGACATGCCTTTCTTCCAATGGAATAAAGCAATTCAGGGACACCGATAGATTGTTCCAGGGCAGTTCATATCCGAGCAAAGTACAATCACGGAAGGCTCGTTTGGCTTCAGACGTCACAACGGCATGGTCCTGATGAATATCTGTCGTGGTCGGCGTGAGAACAACATCATATTGTTTGGCCTTTGAGCGATCATACAAAGCCTGCAGGATATCCTGCCTGTCACGGGGGAAGTGCCGTGTATGAAATTCCAGGACCTCATGGGTCACACCTAAGATACTCCCGGATTTGGCAGCTTCATCAACCAGATCCGGGTACCGGTCACTTACCGCGCTAAAGTAGATGACATGTACTCCCCAACCTTTCTCGATCAGTTTGGCGATCGTCCCTCCGCAGCCCAATTCGGCGTCATCAGTATGGGGACTTAGTACAAGGGCACTTTTTGTCCGCGGCAGTTTAATCTTGGAAGTAACAGCATCCCTGAGAACATTACTTATGTTCCGGTTATCCCGTTTAGCATTAAGTTTGAGAGCTTTCCAATCATCGGCAAAATCATCCGTTATTGTGAACAGGTACTGTTCTGGCCGTTTCCCGTCTTTCCAGCCCATGAGTTATATATCTTTAAGAATTAGGTTATATAACCTTTCCTTTGATGGATTGTGTGGATAAAATAACCATAACCAACTTTGAAGGAGTGTACGAGCCCGCCGAAGATTCATGGTTGATGGTGAACCATCTTCCAGAGATCAAAGAGAGCGTTCTGGAGATAGGTTGTGGTGCTGGCATAATCTCCGTTCATCTCGCTTCCAAAGGAGCTCAGGTCACTGCCGTTGATCTGAATCCCAAGGCCGTCGAGGCGACCAGATTCAATTCCATGAATAATGGTGTCAAGATAGAGGTCTTGGAAGGAGATATGTTTGCTCCAGTGGAAGGTCGCAGGTTTGGGACAATAGTCTGTAACCCACCATATCTGCCCCCATCCGATGAGAAATACGAGGACTCTGATTTGGCCCTTGCAGTTGAAGGTGGCCCGACCGGTACCGAGTTCATTTCGCGCTTTCTTTCCGATGCGCCAGAACATCTTGAAGAAAACGGTTCGATTTATTTGATTGCCTCAAGCCGGATGAAGAATCTGGAGACTGGATGGAAACGCCAGATTATTCATCAGGAAAAATTCTTTTTTGAAAGACTGGCTCTTGAGCGATTCTCCTAACCAGACCTTATGGAAGTAAAATCCTTTAAAAATTTTAAACAGGAGGCATATAGCTCGTACCCCCAGAATGGGACACCAGTTTGAGCCCCCTCATCAGGATTTGTCCGAAGGGTAGGGAAAGAGCAGAATAGACGAGGATCCAATGTGGCAAAAACCATAGATTCTCGTTCAGGTCGTAGTTACCTTCCCATGGTAGGGAAAGGACTGGGTGGTTCATCCCTTCTACAAATATTCTCAGCCACATAATGATAGGGATTGCAATCATCATCGTGAACATCATCGGACGCATCTGGTTGGACATCATCTCGCTTTGCAGAACCATTACCTGAGGTTGCATCGCCGTTAATTTTCTCATTCTGGCTTCGTTACCGCTTTTACGAGCTTCGCTCATTTCCTTATTGTAGGCATTCATCTTGTTTTGGGTCTCAGCCATAGCCTCCCAGTCAATCAATACGTGACGAATGATGGTGGTGAGAGAGATCATCGTCACTCCAGCTAACAGAAAAGTCACGGCAGGATATTGATGTTCAAAAGCAATCCGGGGTTCCAGTATAGATCCGGCAAAGGCCCCCATTCCGTCTCTCAAATCCTCGTTCATGATAATGTACATCATGAAAAGCATGGTCAACAACATCCCACCCATGGCAGGCGGCTGGACCGGTTCCTCAGAACCTTGCTCTTCACTCATTTGTTCAATATTCTCCTAAATTGTTCGACCGCGATATCAACCTGATTATCATGGTTCTCAATTATGGAGACAGTTGCCCCCGTCATGACTGCGGCTGTTGCCGCATATTCACGATTCACATTCTGGTGAAGATCGATATCGTCACTGTCCCTTGCACGACTAGCGTCTTTGGACCGTCTTCCAGCAATCTCATCAGGCGTTGCTTCCACCAAGACTATGACATCCGGTTTCAGGGCTCTGGCAGTCCATTCGGGCAGTCCCGGCATGTATCCAGATGGCGTGAGGATTGAAGCATGCGTATCGACCACCACATCTCCCATCTGTGAGATCTTCTCACCGGCCTGTTTCTGTAGACGTTGCTGGTCCTCGACCGCTAGTTTCCGCATATCATCCCGATCTGCAACACCTTCTTTCTGAGCCTCTTCGAACATGATTGTCCCAAAATTAACTATCTTGTATCCATATTCCACAGCAGCTGCCATTACTGTGCTTTTACCCACTCCCGGGACACCGGTGACGATTACAACACTCATATTCAGAATCAGCCTAGTCTATTGGGTTTTTTGAGGCTTTCCGGCAATTCTTCAAAGACTGCAGGGCAACCCTTGGCTATGTGCCATGCAGGCACATCCTTTGTGACAACAGCACCACCGGCAATGAATGCACCTTCACCGATAGTTATTCCGGGCATAAGAGTCGCGTTGGAACCTACGGTCACATCATCCTCTACAGTAATTGTTTCCAATTTGTATTCAGTTCTGAGAGGGGTCTTGTCATTGGTCAATGATGCATTGGGGCCCAGAAATACGCGATCCCCAATCCTGGAACCAGTAGGGATGTACGCTCCCGTTTGAAAGCTACAATTATCTCCGACAACACAATCATTGTCGATGACTACGTTTGTTCCGATCAAACACCCATCACCTATGACCGTATTCTCACGAACCAGGAAATTGTGCCCCGTTCTTGTGTTCTTGCCGACCTTGGCCGTTGAGTAGATTGCCCCAGGCCGAATAGTCGAATTTGAACCTATAGTACAACCTTCGATGTCATCCCTGTTTTTGTCCAATTCGTCTTTGTGTGGGTATCCAATCAATGCATCCGGGTCAATAAAGCAGGAGTCGCCGATTTTGGATTTACCGAATACAGGCATTACTCCTCGCCAAAGAAACTTCTGAGAACAGGATGCATCTCCATCATCTGTTCTTTTCCTATCTGTTCGTACATCCGAATCATAATTCCGACAGTAAGTAGCACCCCGGTACCCGAGGATTGGCCGACCGTTCCAACCATGTCTGCCCCGGCAGCCAGGAATCCTACCATGGCACCGCTGAACACAGTTACGGTAGGAATATATCTTTCCAGAACCTTTTCAACGATTCGGGGGTCCCTACGGAAACCAGGAATCTGCATTCCCGAACCCTGTATTTGTTTGGCTACTGAATCAGCCCCCATATTGGTGGTCTCGATCCAGAATTTTGCGAATACTATTGAACCCAAGACCATAATCCCCATATAGATTATGATATGAGCAACCAGTTGCCAGGGTTCATGTCCTCCTAGATACTGGCCATATTTTTCCGGACTTATAAGTGGCAGGAACCAGTCTTGCAGACCAGCTAGGCGATTGACATAGTAGGCTAATCCCATTGTAGGCACGGGATTGCTCCCATCAGTGGTATCAAAAGCACCTAATCTCCAATTATGGCCCACGACAGGCCAGGTCGACATTCCCGGATGTGACCAGAACAGAAGGGCGAACATGTTGACATTTGCCAACAATGCAGCCATCAGGATTACAGGAATATTACTTGCATAAATTAAGCGGATTGGATAGCGTCCCCTAGCCCCTCTTACCTTCCCATGGGCCAAAGGCAATTCAATCCTTGATGATTCTACGTAGACCACTATAAAGAAGACAATGAGCGTCCCTAGAACCGAGACGATTGGGTTTGGAGGAGCTAGCAGCATGGCCTCGTAGCCACCATTGCTCAAATCTGCGGTGGACGAGTTCTTGAGATACCACAAAACCATCGGAATGGTTCCTGAGGGAACCTCAGACCCACCTCCAGGGGCAGGCTCCCAGTTCAGGGTACCTGTGAATATAGCTTGTGAAACACCCGCTGCAATGAAAAGTGATATACCAGAACCAATACCCCATTTGGAAACACTTTCATCCATCAGGAATACGAGATAGGATCCAATGGCCAGTTGTGTGATAATGGTCATTCGAGCCCACGTGAGGCCAACTTCTCCTACAATGGACGAGCTAGGTTCCAGGAAACCGAATACCTGAGGCACGGATTCAACAATAATCATTACCAGTACCAGAACTTTCTGCGTACCTTGGTAAATCTCCTTGTCACGCGCATCCTGTAAATTCAAGTTGATAATCTTTGCACCGGTGAACAACTGCATGATGATGCTTCCTGTAACGATAGGACCAATACCAAGGTGCATCAGACTCCCGCTTGCACCAGCCAGAATGGCCCGATATTGACTGAACAGATCAATAGTTTCTCCGCCCAATCCATATATGGCAACATTAGTCATCGCGAAATAGACAATCAGAATCGACAAGGTCCATGTCATTTTGGTCCGGAAGTGAACGTGACCATCGGGTTTCTTGACGGTCGGCATTCTACCGATAATTGGTTTGAGACCATGCAGTTTGGAGCCCTCACCAGAGTAGGAAGCTCCCATGTAGACCAGTCCGATTATGATCATTACACCGATCCCCATCAGGGCAGCAGCTTCTTTTCCAGGATCTTTCCAGTTGTACCAGAGGAGAAACAACAATACCATGAATCCACATGGTCCGATTGCCTGAACTGGATTCCTGGGTATGCTATCTTCAGCCATTGATAATTTCTCCACCAGCCGCCTCGGTCTTTTCCACGGCCTTTGCAGAGGCAGCACTTATCGTCAGTTTGTAGGCCTGGCTGGCAGATCCCGTGCCAAGCAGTTTGTCATATCCCATTTCCTTCAAGTTGATTGAGATAACTTTCCCTTTCTTGGTCGCCATTCCCTCACTGACCCAGGCGTCTGTGTTTTCCTCAATGGTCTTCAAATTAATCGCATTATTCGCATGTACTACAGTTTGAGGTCGTTTGAAACCATGTGACCCCCAGACTCGGCCAACCCGCTCATACATGATCCGCTTGGTCTTGTGGCTGCCTGCATTCCCGCGCCCGCCTCTCAGTCCTGCACCGCGCCCCTTCTTGTGTCCACGACCACGTGTGCGACTGGGCTTCAATGCCTTACGCCTCGGCATATTGCATCCTCCTGATCAATTGATTGATATTGTCCCCTCGGTATCCAAGAGCTCCTCCTTCCTTGAAACTGCGTTTGATTCCTTCATATCCCTTACGGGGGGGATGGAGTCTGAAAACCGGTTTTAGGTAAGGAACATCGTTTACGGTGGCCTTTCCTTCGGAAAGACCTTTGGACAGGGCCTTGATAGTTTTGAAGGGTGAATCCTTCAGGTCGGCCTTGGTGAAATTCTCACGGCCGCTTTTCTTGCCAGAACTCTCAAGCACGATCTGAGTGGTTTCGGGGTCGACCTCGCCCCATGTTACGTAGTCCTTGATAATATTCAACATTCCTTGATAGGTGTCATTCTCAGGTATAATCACACAGTGGTTGACCCGGTTCAAGCGCATAAGCCTCATCGTCTCCTTAATCTTGGGTTTGACATTGATTTGCCCTCTGACTCGCACCACGGCCCAGCTCATTCTTGCTTGACCCCCTTCACCATATTGTGGAAGTCTCCTTGCCCTGGTAACAACTTTGTTGTGGATGTCTTTTCCAAGGCCTTGTACATTGCACTTGCGAAATTGTAGATAGTCTGGGTTTGTCCCTTGGTGAAAGACCGTGCATCCTCGACCCCGGCCAATCTCAGCATAATTTGCCCGACCTGGTTTGTTACCAATCCAACTCCCGGTGGAGCTGGTTTTATGGTAACTCGGGTCGAACCCGTTCTTCCTGAAACTTCGAAAGGTAGGGAATTAGGAACTGCAGTTGAAGACTCCCAAGAACCACTTCCTCTGCGGATTTCTATAATATTCATTTTAGCACGATCGAGAGCCTTGGTGATGGTCGGACGGACAAGTTTACCAGAAACCCGTCCCAGACCCACAATTCCATTACCGTTACCAACTATGGTCGTGACGGCAAAACGTACTCTTCTGCCTGAATCTGACATTCTTTGTACCATATGAATGTCAATAACTTCTTCCATCAAATCAGGTAGTAGAAGATCCACAATCGGAGGTTCACGAAGCGGTAAACCAGATGCTAGAGCTTGATCTATAGTGGTAACCTCTCCTGATACAACCATTTTTCCAAGTTCCGTTTTTGGAGACCATTTGGATATTCTCTCTTCTGCTGCCCGACGACGTTGCTGAGCAGGGGATAATGGCGGACCACGTTGTGGCCTACCACCTTGTTGCTGCGTTTTTCCACCTTTATACGGAGGTTTCCCTCCTGGTTTACCTTTATTGTCTGGGGTAACTCCACTCATTTCTTAGCCCCCTCTATTTTCTTGGTCACCTTTTCAATATCCTTTGACATCTTATCAGAGATATGACTGCCTGCAATACGGGAATCATCAGGACACAAGTCTTCAGAATGAGGTATTTCTAGTCCTCCATCAACTAAACCTTTGAGAGTTGCAAACGCCCGGCCACCAGTGGTGGGGGTGACCCTTCCAATATCAAGAACTGCAGATGAAACACCCGCCTTTAGCGCGCGTTTGGCAGCCAACATTCCCGATAGATACGCAGCAGGGACATTCTTTTTCGAATTCTTCCACCCCATGCCCGTCAGATCACTGGACGTGGCAGAGGCCAGGACCTTATCGCCTTGGTTGGAAAATTCAGTTATTTGGATCACGATTTTGGCGTTGGTGAAACGTACCACGGCCCTTGGGATGCCAGATTTGAGGAGAGCCAACCTCTTGCGATAGTCGGTGATTCCTTTTCTTCTCCTTGAAAAGTGCATCTTTCTAGGCATTACTTCGCACCTCCCAATTTGACTCCATCAATTTCCATATTATATCTTAAGTGATTACGTGAATTGTAAACACCGCCTTTAACACGACGATAATAGCGACGATATTGGGCCGCATTGATTGTACCTTCGGCTCTCAAAGAAGACAGTTCATTGCGCAAAGCTCGGACTCTTGTCATCCAAGCTTCTTTCTTCGGAGTTCTGGCACCACCATGTCCCTTTCTGGATCCATGACCCCGCCTTCGTCCCTTGCTACGCTGATGTGCCATTGCTCTGGCACGTCCTCTGGAAATACCTTTCTTCTGGTGTTTACGAATAAATCTCTGGACCACCAACAATCGAACATCATCCCGGGTAACCGCTTCCGCGATTCTCTCCTGGACCTCAGGCCGGTCATCAACCCAGACCCGGTGAACCCCACATTTCAGAATCCCCGAAGCGACACGCTTCTGGTATGACAGATTCATAGCGCCCTCCTGTTGAAAACCCGGATCCTCAATTCATCTGCCTTGGTAACTATCATCTCACGTTTCTTGTCACCGACAGTGCTTGCAATTCGAATGGCCTGTGTCTTGGCGTCAACATTATCGACCTCTTTGGGGTTGTTGACCAGTACCTCTTCGAATCCCGAAGGATGAAGTCCTCTGACGCTGGCAGGCCCTCTGAATCCGGACCGTACAACAGGTATACGATATTTGAAGTGTCGACGCATCTTGGAGTGAATACCACGGGGTCGTCTCCACTTGTCACCAAGCCGTTTGTACCGGAACCAGTTCTGACGCTTGAATGCTGGTCTCTTGTGAGACATGCGATTTCGTTTCGCCAGATCGGCTTTGGTCTCATCATCAATAACTGGCTTCTGTCTGGGTTTGTATTCCTCGTCACTCATTGGGCCACTCCTTTTGATATAGTGTATACACCATCTTGGAAAACGCGAATATCTCGTCCCTTGACCACTGTAGCCTTCTCCAGATTAGCGGCCGTTTGTCCGACATGCTCAACATTATTACCTTCAATTGTAACGATATCTCCCTTGACCTTCACCTCTACCCCGTCTGCTATTGCAGCAGTACGGGTGGCTTTCTCACCAAGAAAGTTATCAATTGTAATGGTATTTCCTTTGGTCGCAACCTTCATTGGAAAGTGGGCAAACACAATCTTCATTTCATATCTGAATCCTGAATTCACGCCCTTGATCATATTGGCCAGATGAGCTCTCCAGGTCCCAATCATGGCCTTGTCCTTTCTCCTCAATTTCTTACCGATAATCTTGATCTCCCCATCCTTTTGTTCAAAGTTGATCGCAGCGTGTTCGAAATGCCGAGTCAAACTTCCACGTGGTCCAGTGACCTTGACTTCGGGACCGCTGCTGTCGACATTCACCCCCTCAGGCAATTTCAGAGTGTGGACTAATTGATCTATTAACATCAGTAAACGTAAGCTAGTAGCTTTCCTCCTGTCGATGCCTCTCTGGCCTGGTCGTTGTTCATTACACCATAAGGTGTCGTAAGAATTAGAATACCAAAATCCTTTGCTGGTAGATAACGGGCTTCATGACGTTCCATATCTCTCACTTTAACAGAGAATCTGGGTTTGATAGCGCCACAACCGTTGATTCTGCCATTTAGTGAGATTGCGAATTCCCCACCTTGTCCATTCTCTTTGAACTCATAGTTGTTGAGGTATCCCTTCTCAGTCAATAATTTCAGAACGTCACCGATCAATCTCGAAGCTGGAACATTCGCTGAATCCTTACCGACGTGGTCGGCGTTCTTGATGGTCACAAGTGCATCTGATAATGAATCATGTCTCATATTATTTACCTCAATCGTATTTTTTGAATCCGAGCTCAGTGGCCCTGTCCCTGAAACACTGTCTGCACATGTTCAGTCCGTAACGGCGTACAAGTCCACGCTTTCTATCACACAGAACGCAGCCCTTGATCCGGCCGCGATACACTTCTCTTTGCTTGATTTTCACTTTTTCAATGTTCATACCGTGAACACCTCCAATGCGAATTTATCCTGCATGAATTCCCGGCATTCGTCCGCAGATATCCTGTGGTTCTTGCCGACTTTAGTACTCTTGATTTTTCTTCGAGAGACCCTGAATCCCGGCCTTTCGAATGCAACTGCGATATCCAGACCAAAGATTCCGATGTCTGGATCATAACTTTCATCTTTGTAACCGGTATAATCCGGTATCCCAAAGCTCAGGCCCCCTGTATTTGAGAAGCAGTAAGTTGGCAATCGATTTTCGCGTACCCATAACGAATCCTTCAGTAGTTTTTCGGCCGCAGGCCCTCTTAGTGTAACCTTACATCCAATGGGCATCCCCAGCCTGATACCCAGATCTCGGTTGGTGGTCCGGGATAATGTTCGCACAGGCTTGCAACCGCTGAGTTTTTCAAGTACGGTTTCTGCCTTGGCCAGTCTTTCACCAGCTTCACCAACACCGATGTTCAAGACTATCTTGGCTATTCTCAATTTGCGCATCGAATTCATACCTTAACCTCCGGTAGTGCAATCATTGCTTTCTTGTCTCCAACGACGAAGGAGTAGGATTTAATGGTCTGAAAATCCTTGTAGATAACTAGGTTCGGCTTGGTACTGCGTGTTACCTCCAGTCCTGTAATCTTTGATATGGATCCTACGTGCGCTCCGCCAGTAATGAGCGTTTGCGCGCCTTTCTTGAATTCCAGTACTTTCTTTATTTTGAAGCCTGGTAAGGAGACCTGTATGACATCTCCAGTCTTGACCTTTTCCTCAGATAGGATGTTTGTCCCATCATGCAAGTTCAGTTGGGTCTTGCCTCCCTTGACAGTGGTCTTGCCCTCTATACGCAGCAATTTCCATTTGGCCTCTGTAGCTTTGATTGGAACGAATTGAATCCTGCCATGATCGTCCAACATGGTTCTCATATGCATTTTCATTAAAGGAATAGAAATAATATCCATCAATCCTACTGCCGTCTTTGGTTTGCGGACGACTCTCTGGTCAATCATAACTGCACCGTCATTGATGATAATCTTAGCCTCACGGTTATTGTCACAAACATTCAGATAATCCCTTAATATGGTTGAAATCGGAATCGCACCTTCTAGAGAATGCTTACCAGGCATTGGTTTTGTGGTCCAGGTTCTCTCCTTCCTCGCAATACTCCATGAGCGGGGTGCGACTAGGCGTTTCAGATGACCACTGCTCATTTGCCTCCTCCTTTCAACCGTTCTATTAATTCCACTTTATTGCCACTGACAGGCAATCCCTGTCCCTTCAAAGCCTCTTTTAACAGTGGAACAGTCATATTTTCATAGTCAATCTCTTCTGATACTTCATCGGGAGTCTCTTCGCCCTCACCTTCAGTTTCTTCAATTGGACCCAGGGTCTCCGTTTCATATTCGTCTTCGGCAGCCTCGAACTCCGAAACGACCTCATCCGTCCATTCAATCGATTCGTTAACCCGATTGAGTAATTTCCTTCTTCGGACGTCTGACCAGTCTGGATTGATAATGACCAGATTGGAAGCGTCGATAGGTCTCTGGAGTTCGGTACCATCGGATTTGAAATACGTAAATCCTTCGACGTATACCTTACGGGCCTTACGATCGATCTTAGCAACCTTGGAAGCGGAACCGGTCTTGCCTTCGCCCCTGACAATCATTACCCGGTCACCCTTCCTTACCGGAATGGCTCTGGGATACATGAATCCTCTCGACAGTTGACGTTCACGTAGCCCACGGTCTATAGGTGCGGACATCTCACGATGGCGGCGGTGATAAGGGGCCGTGTAACGGGCAAGTCTCTGTTTTCGGGGTTGTTTTGAACTCATAATAATCCTCATACAATAGTTGTCGCCGCGGCGGCGATACGGGGCCATCTCTCAGCGGCCTCTCTTGAAACTGGGCCTTTAATCCCAGTTCCTTTGGTCTCTCCCTGTTCGTTGGTCAAGACGGCTGCGTTGTCTTCAAATTGGACCATCATTCCATCAGCTCTACGGTAAGGTCTGCGACATCTCACAATCACGGCACGAACCAGTTGGCGGCGCATCTCAGGCGTTCCCTTCTTTACGGAAGCAACAACCATGTCTCCGACACCAGCGGCAGGTGATCTGCGGTGTACACCCTTGTAATTCAGGACAGTAACGATTTCAACGATCTTGGCCCCACTATTGTCCACGCAATTAATCCTAGCCCCTTGCGGCAGCCCCCTCATCTGGCGACCTGCGATTCCTTTCATGGGTCTCTCCTTTCAATAACAACGAAGGATTTGGTCTTTGACAGCGGCCGACATTCCATCATCGTGACATTGTCACCCTCAGTAGCCCCCACACTGGCCGGGCTATGGGCATTAATCTTCGATGAACTACGCGAGTATCGCTCGTATTTGGTATCGTATTTCATCTTATTAACCTGGACCACGACGGTCTTCTGGGCCTTAGCTCTCAGCACAATCCCTCGTAGGACCTGCCCCCGTACAGGAAGTGTACCGTAGAATGGATCATTCGGATCACCATCCCATGGATTTGCCGGAGCATCAACATCTATGCCTATATCTCGAGGTTCGTCCTTCCTCATGCCTTCACCTTCTTGATTCGGTCCTGCGGCCGATATGCGATCTTTTCGCCCACTAGTTCCCCATCCTTGAATACGAATTTGGCTGGGCGTTTACTGACGTTCTTTTTGGATCCGTTGGACCTTATAACAAGCATCTCACGCGTCTCATCAATCACGGTTCCAGAAATTCCACACAGGCTTGGGTCAGTATGGTAAGAGACCTCGACTTGCTCCCCAATCAATTCTACTCTACCGTCCATTTATTCCGCCTCTATAGGGAAACCCATGTCAGAAAGGACTTCCTTGATTTTTTTGGTGTGAACTCCCTGAAGTTCTATGACTCCCCCTTTTGCAGTTCCACCCGTTGCACATTTGGTCTTCAGCTGCTTTGCAAGGTCGTTGATGTCAACTCCCTTTCCAACACCTTCTATAATCGTGACCTTTTTTCCATAGCGACGTTTTTCGATACTAATCTTAATCGATTGTTGCTCCCTTACGATCTCTTCCATCGCAAGCAGTTCTTTTGGAAGACCAGTCAATGGGTCAATCTCAACCATTGTTCTCACCATCCAATTCAATCTCGTGTTGAATAGTCATAATTCTCGCAATTTGTCTCTTGATGGCCCTCATTCTACCAGGAGAGGTGGGTTGCCCTCCCATGGACGAGACCCCTCTCTCATTCATCAGTTCCGATCGGAGTTCTAGAAGCCGGGAATCTCTTTCCTCGGGTTGCATTTCTCGAATCTCGGAAGGTTTCTTGAGACTCATTTCTTTTCACCTTCCCCTTTATCATCAGTTTTGGCCTCTTTGGGCTCCTTTTCTTCCTCGGCAGCCTCCTCTTCCGTATCGGCTGTTTTCTCCTCCGAGGCCTCAATTTCTACCACTTCATCCTTTTCCTCTGCGGTTTCGGCCGGTGTCTCCGGTTTTGCAACCTCAATCTCATCGGGCAATTTGGCATCCGGGCGCATGATTGCTACTTTAACACCTATGGTCCCAGGCTTCAACTTGGCCTGCGCTATACCCACATTCATCAATTGAAGGGCCGGTTCACCACAGAATTTGATATGTCCAGAAACGAATTTCTCAGTTCTGTGTCTCAATCCAGTCAATTTACCAGCAATCGTAATCTGGCATCCCCGTGCTCCGGAGTCCATTATACGTTGTAACATTGAATTACCAGCTCTGCGATAGTTCCATCCTCTTTCCAAAGCATTGGCCACCTTGGAGGCCATAATCAAGGGATTCAAGGCAAAGTTCCTCACTTCACCAGCCTCGACCTGTAGGTTTTCATACCCAAATTTCCTTTCCAATTCATCAGTCAGGTTTTGGATATCTCCCCCCTTCCTACCGATGACCAAACCAGGTCTTTCGGCAGTTATTCGGATGTGTGTTCCCAGTGGAGTTCTCTGTATGGATAGTCCACCAAAACCAGCTCTGGCAGTTTTTTCCTGAACATGTTTGTGAACTTGGACACGGCGCACACTTTCTTTCATCAAATCCTTGGCGACGGTCATTTGATTTCCTCCAGAACTACTTCGACATTGGCACTCTCTCGCATTTTAGGAGTGGCCCTGCCTCTGGCTCTTGGAAATCTGCTCTCGAAACTGGTTCCTCGAGAAGTTGCGATGTGCAGGATTCTCCAGTTCTCGATATCGATGTGAATAGCTTCCCCATTGTTACCCGCAGATTCGATTACCTTGAGTATAGCAGCTGCCGTCTTAACCGGATATCTTCCGGTAGACATACCTTTACCCCGGCGGTGACCGACCTTCCCATCGTGGCGTTTGAACGGTACTGCCTGGTCCATCTTGATAACTCTTCCCAGATAGTTTTTGGCCTTTTCCAGATCCATACCCTTCAAGGCCTTGCAGACCTCTCTGGCCGCTTTAGGTGAGATGTTAAGTCCAGTGCCGCGAGCCGCAGCATGGATTTCAGGATCATACGGGAACGAGAAACCTTTCATGATATCACTTCAACGGCATGAATTTCGACGACTTGGTAGCGCCGACCCCTGGACCTGTGTGGGTTGGGGACGTTCTCGTGGGGGCTAATTCCCCAAAGTACAGTCCAATCATTTCTGGTAGGATTTCGATGTCAACGAATTCCCTCCCGTTATGGACAGCAAACTTCCTTCCTACGAATTGAGGAATGATGATCATCTCACGACGGTGTGTCCGGATGACCTTCTCAGGTGTTTGATTAGAATCATTAATTAATTTGGCCTGTTCTTGGCTCAAGCCACGCTTGAAGGTTCTTCTTTGTCGAGCAGGGAGCATTGACATGAATTGTTCAAAGTCCAATTCCTGAAGTTTGTCTATGGTCAATCCACGGTACGTGAATTCCTTCTTGCGACGTACCTGAATACCTGCCTTTCTCTTTCTCTCCCTCCTTCTGGCAGCCTTGGGCGTTGCAAGTCCCTTGGTTCTACGGGCCATTAGCGCTTACCTCCGGTTCGTTTGGCAGCCACGTGTCCGACCTTCCGACCTGGTGGTGCGTTTCTGGAAACGGTAGATTGGACACCAACAGTTTGTTTTCGTCCACTTCCGTGAGGGTGGTCCACTGCGTTCATGGCGACACCTCTGACCTTTGGCCAGACCTTTGGTCGGGCGCGATTACGATAGAAATTCTTACCAGCTTTGGCAATTGGCTTTTCACCTCTTCCGGAACCAGCAACCGCTCCTACAGTTGCACGACACATATTGTCCAAGGTTTTCTGGGCCTTTGATGGCAACCTGACTGTGGTCTGCTTCCCATGCGAGATGATGACCGCAGTTTGGCCAGCCGATCTGGCGAGTTTGCCACCGTCACCGGGTTTTAGCTCTACATTGTAGACCCTGGTCCCTTCTGGGATCGAACCCAGGTATGAGGTATTTCCAATCTTGATCTCAGCCCCATGTCCGGCACTGACTTCTTGTCCAACATGCATCCCATCGTGGGCAATCATGGTGTAGTGATTGTCTCCATCATCTATCGTGGCGACCGGGGCAGTCCTGCCCGGGTCATGCATTAGTTCCACAACCTTGCCAGTTGAGGACTTTGCTCTGGGGTGGCGGGCCTCTCCCTTGAAACGGTTATCCGAGGCCTTGTAACGATGCCCTCGTCCGCGTCTCCTAGGTATGATTCGCTTTCCCATTTTATCACAATATTCCTAACCGATTGCTCAGGTCTTCTGCAGAATGACCTTCCGCGAGCTTGACGATTGCCAGTTTACCCTCTTTGGTAATTCGGGTGTTGACCTTGCTCACTTCCACCTGGAAGAGAGAACGGATTGCTCCCCTGATGTCGTGCTTAGACGCAGTTCGGGAAACATAGAATTCTAATTTGTTCTGTTCGAGCATATACAATGCTCTTTCCTTGGAACGGGGGCTGAGGATCACTTTATGGTCACTCATAGCCGCTCTCCCAAGGCTGATACGGCAGCCTTACTGAACACCACTAATCTTCCAGGGTCGCCACCGGGCGCCAGAAGTTCGGTGTTCAGGTCCTTGGCAGTGGTGACATCCACGCCAGACAGGTTACGAAAAGCTCTCTCAGAGCCGTTATTCTCAGATAGTACGACTAGGACTGACCGTGGTTTGCGATATTTTCGTCCACGTCGCTTCCCCTTTCCAGCTCGAATCCCCCTTCTGGAAGCGGCCCGGTCAACGTCATCTCCAATTCCAAGCCCGTCCAATAGTGACATTGCACGCTTGGTAATAGATTCTCCTTCATGATCACCAGCAATACTCTCAATCTTGTTGTCGACCACGTAAGGCAATGTGACCTTATCAGGGATAGTATGCCCCCTAGCATTGACATAGGATTCTTGTGAAGTTGCGGCCAAAGCGGAACGGAAGGCCTTCTTTCTTTCCTTGGCATTTATCTTCTGGTCCCACTCCTTTTCGACCTTGGGCGGATGAGCTCGTCTGCCTCCAACGGTATTCGGAGCCTCTGCACCACGTCCACCGCCTCCGTTCTTGCGTGGAGTACGGGCCATACCTCGTCCTTTACCAGGCCATGATACGGAATGGCGATAACCTGCCCGTGGCGAAGCCCCATAGGCCTGTCTGCGATTGGCCCGAGCAGCTCTGACAGCCCTTCGAATAAGGTCCAGCCTCACAGGTTCTTCAAACGCTTGAGGAAGTGTGGCCGAGCTTTTCGAAGCTTTACCTTTCATTGAATAAATTGGAACCTTCATTCTACACTCCCTGTTGACTCTCTTGCGAGACCATTGTTATCTCGGGTGCAACGACTGCATCGGTTGCTTTACCGTGGAATCTCAAGGCCTTTCTGAAACGTATAAGGCGCTTGCTGGGTCCAGGCAATGAACCGTGAAGAAGCGCATAGGTTCCACCAACCAATCCATAATTCAGAAAACCACCTTTGGGATTAATCTCATCCGGGTTGTCCCCGATTTTCAGTAATCTCTTATTGTATTCGGTACGCTGATGATATCCGGTCTGGCCGGCCTGGGGCACGGTAGATACGACGTAACCAGGACTAAAAGGACCCAGGTTACCGATCATTCTGCGATGTTTCGAGTTCTTGTGTGTAAGTAGCTTGACCCCCCAGCGTTTGACGTGACCCTGAAAACCATATCCAGTAGTCACAGCCACGGCATCCAGCATCTCTCCGTCACTGGCGAAATCATTGATCGTCACTTCCTTGCCCAGCATTTTCTTGGCAAAGGCCATTTGATCGTCCATTGAACCGCCCCCGACAGCCATCTCCATGATTTCCGGTTTCTTCTTCGGTACCCCAGCCACCATCTTGGGCTGAGTCTGAATCAATAATCTGATATCTTCCAAATCACCATCCTTCATCTTCTTCCAGGCAGCTTTGGCGTCATGTTCTTTGGGTATGGGGATTCGACGTTCCAGCTCAGGGTCCAATTTCTTGTCCCAGGCCTCGGTCAGGGTTCTCAGACCATAAGTATCCTTGACATAGCCACGTGCAGCAACAACCTTCATGGGCGGAACTTCTACCACGGTCACGGGCATCCTCACTTCTTGCCCAGCAGTGGTCGATTTCTTTCGATAATCTACGGCCATGATGTGACTCATACCAACCTTGTATCCGGCGAATCCCTGAACCTTTGGTTCGTCACCTTCGGCAGCTGCCCAACTGGAGATATGGGGCGTCTCGGAGCGTGCTCGCTTCCGAGGGCTGTATGCCATGGATCCGCGGTTCGGTTTGTTATGCTTTGGCATTTTGTCTTCTCTCCAGAAATCTATAACCGGTGCTAACGGAATTGAAATCAGGCGTAGTTTCCCACATGTTACACATCGTACCGTGACGCCGTTTCTCGTCGAGAACAAGTGCCTCGCAAGGTATAGGGATAATTGCCCTAAACGTCTGGTTGCGCGAATGTAGGGTCGCTCGCAGAAACGGACTCTATATAAGGACTGGCGTTAGTTTCCGTCGATAAACCTATATAGTTTCAGGAGGTTTTTCTAGGATATTTGGTGGCACAGTTTTTCTTTCCTTTATGCCGAACAGGAAGCGAGTAATTCTAGTGCGTCGCACCCCCTCGAAAAAGATCCAGCAGGCCAGAACCACGAAAACCGTTCCGAGAATCACTGCAGGGTAGTCCCTGAGCCCGAGGTTGGTAGCCAGTATGAGACCAGCGAAGGTCAGTGGCATGTGGGCGATGTAGAAGGGATATACTCCTTGGTTGAGGTAGGCCAGATTCTTGCTGGGCTTGTTTAGCAGATGTGCACCCCAGGAGAACACGGCTAGGCACCAGAACCAGGCATGGAAGCTGTGGATTACGCAGGCAAGGAGAGTCATCTTGTTGTGGACTATCTTATTCTCCAGCCAGCCCCCGTCGACGTAAGGTACACCAGTCTTATGTTGTTCTAGCCGCAACCAGACAAAACCAATCGTCCATAGCAAAGTCAGGGCTGTAATCACCATTCTACGCATTTCGATGAACTCATAGTATTCGTCCTTGGCAGTAATGCAAATATAGCCGAAGGCGAAGAAGATCAAAAACCAGAACCACTCGTATCCAACCCCAATGAATCCTGGGAACCAGGGCTTGAAGAGGATCTCCACCAAAACTAGGATAAGTGGAAGTAGCAGGAACACTCCTATTCCTCCAGGCAGGGTGAAGGATGAACGCAGGAATCGTGCCAGTCTACCGTCCGGATAGTTTCTAACCACATAGAAAACCGGAGTGAGTATGAGAGAGTACTGGAACAGGTTCCACAGGAACCATAGATGGCCTAGGGCTATGAGTTTGCCAATGATGGGAACCCAGAAGACGAGAGATCTCCATATGATGCCGAAGAGAAATCCAAATAGAAGGCCCAAGGGACTTGTGTTATCATGCTCCCCTGTCAGGACCAACCCGGCAAAACCCATTGTCCACGCTCCGAAGAACATCGGCACGAGCAATCGTTTGACCCTTTCCTTGAGAAATACCTTCCAAGTCCGACGTTTGAAGGCGAATGCAGTTCCCATTCCCGAGATCATGAATAGTGCGGCGAGTCTCCATTGATGCATCCAGTGCAATACCATACTCGTGAACTCTACTGAATCGGCAGTGTAGTCGTTGCCCTCCTCTGCGATTTCCCATCTCTCCTCATTATCCAGACCGGCCACGTTCGGGTTCACTTCGTCCCCATAGAGATTCCAATAGACACCAATAGCAACGTGGAAGGGAATCAATAATCCAAATAAGATGACCCTTAGCCAGTCGATATCGTGCCGTCTTACCTTTTTCGGAGTTTCTTTCACAGGTTCCGATAGTTCCCCTAAATTAACATTATCTTGAGTTTAGAGCAGGCCAGATCATTGTGGCAAGGATTATGACCAGACATTGTAATACAATGAATACTATCAGGCTGAAATTGACGTCATAGACCACTGAGAAAAGCCAAGCCCCTCCCAAGGAAAATATCAGACTACCTAGGGCCAGATATCTGAAGTTCATACTTCAACTTCGATTGCAGTGGCCATGCCACCGCCCAAACAGGCAGTCGCAAACCCTCGTTTGCCACCTTTTCTCCTGAGAGCATGGATCAATGCCAGTACTATCCTGCAACCGGAAGCACCCAGAGGATGCCCCATGGCCACGGCCCCACCATGAACATTCAATTTCTCGTGTTTCAGTCCTAGCTCTTGCATCACACCTAGGCAGGCAGATGCGAACGCCTCGTTATGCTCATAGAGGTCATAGTCCTTTTCTCCATCACGCCCGAGCATCTTCCACAGTTTATGGACAGTCGGTATGGGAGCTGACATTACGTCTGCGTGTTCAATTCCGACTGCACAATAACCAGTGATAGTGGCCAACGGCTCCAACTCCAGTTGCTCGGCCTTCTCACGTGACATTACTAGACAAGCTGCCGCTCCGTCCGAGATCTGGCTGGCATTACCGGCAGTAACAACACCATTCTCATCGAATACCGGATTCAGTTTAGCTAGCGCTTCTAGACTGGAATCAGGTCTTATTCCTTCATCAGTCTTCAAGACCCCATTTTCATGCTCAACAGAAATATGATAATCTGCAAAGTCACCTCTTTTGTGAGCATTGTGAGCCCTAATATGCGATTCAATAGCGAATAGGTCAGATTCTTCCCTGGTGATTCCGAATTGTTCTGCGATGCGATTTCCAGTCTGGGCCATGACCATGCCGTTGAATGGGTCTATCAGACCATCATTCATCATACTGTCAATTGGTTTTTCCATACTGACTTTTCCATCTTCGGCTCTGGAGACAGTGAAAGGCGCACGGGACATAGATTCCATTCCTCCGACCATAAGGATCTTAGATTCCTTGGCCCGGATTGAGTTAGCTGCCAACATGATAGCTTTCATGCTGGACCCACACATTTTGTTAATCGTCAAGGCCGGAATCTCGGCCGGGATTCCGCTTTTGAGAGCGGATTGACGGGCTGGATGTTGACCAATTCCCGCAGATAGGACGTTGCCCATGATAACCTCATCAACCATACTACCATCGACCCCTGTCTGTTCCAAGGTCGAACTGATTGCCATAGCGCCAAGTTCTACAGCTGGAGTGTTGAACAATGCACCTTTGAATTTACCGTGCGCGGTCCGAACACCACCTACAATCACTACATCCCTAGCATATTTCATGGAGAAATCCCAACATAGCGGATTAGTAAAATAGTTTCGCAGTAACCTTAAGAAAAGCCAGACTAGGCCTGCCAATAACAACAACCATGGCCGAGCCGAAGATAAAGGAGAAACGCTGGACGATAGATCTGGAGAAGAAGATTCAGGAGGAACATTTCTCTGTCGATCCAAGATACCCCTTCGACCCAAAGTCAGGAAAGGAGATATTTGTCGTCGATACACCTCCTCCTTATCCTTCAGGGACCTGGCACATCGGTGCAGTGGCTCAGTATTCGATGATTGATGTCATCGCCCGCAGCCAGAGGTTGATTGGCAAGGAGGTCTATTTCCCATGGGGTGTCGACCGCAATGGAATCAATATCGAATTCACAGTCGAGAGAAAGACCGGACGCAAGATGAAGACCTATGAACGAGCCGAGTTCCTTGACATTTGCCGAGCTGAGATCGAAAAGTATACTCAGGAGATGCGGAACATCGCCAAGCGAGTTGGACTTTCCTGTGCCTATGATAATGAATATTTGACTGATGCTCCCGATTATCGGGCCGTCACCCAGTCAATTTTCATCGACCTTTTCAAGCGTGGTGACATAGTTGAGGAATTACGTCCTAACTTGTATGATCCAGTTGAAGGCACAACCATAGCTGAGGCGGAGGTAGAGCGTCTGCCTCGCAAGACCCAGTTGATGGATGTCCGCTGGTCCGTGGAAGGAGACCCGGATCATCCTCCCGTAATCATCTCCACGACCAGACCTGAATTAATCTGCGCCTGCGGTATAGTTATCGTGCATCCGGACGACGCTCGTTACCAGCACCTAGTAGGCAAGAATCTGGAATTACCAATCGATACTTCCAGCCGCTTATCTACTGTAGAGGTCCGGGCTCATCCCAGCGTCAACATGGAATTTGGTTCCGGGGTCCTGATGGTCTGTTCCTTCGGTGACCAGAATGATGTTGCGGTGTTCAGGGAATTGGGATTACCTCCCTTCCAGGCGATAGATCTGGATGGTAACATAACTGAGATTGGAGGGCCATTGGCAGGAATGTCCGTCATAGATGCTAGAAGCAAGGCCATTGAAATCCTAGAGAAAGCAGATAGAATAGAGAATATAGTTGAGAGAGATCAGGAGATTCCAATCTCCGAGCGCGGAAAAAACCCAATCGAAATAATTCTGCTGAAAGAGTGGTATGTCAGACAGACCCATATTCAGGATCGAATACGAGAACTGTCTGATGAGATAAATTTCGTACCTCCTCGCAACAAGCAATTCCTATTGGACTGGATGGAGAATATCACGATTGATTGGCCGGTCAGCCGCCGTCGGTGGTACCATACCGAAATACCGATCTGGTATTCTGAAGATCGGACAAAAGTTGTTACACCCCCACATGGCACTTACGTCCAGCCATGGCGCGATTCACCACCTGATGATTCAGTTGTGCTGGACCGCGATTCCCGCAAGGAATTAGGACAATATTCAGATCTGAAATCAGAACTGGGTAATCTGGAAGGTGAAGAGAAAGTCTTCGATACCTGGATGGATTCTTCTAACTCAAACCTGTATGTTTCAGGATACTTATCTGACCCGGAATTATTCGAGAAAGCATTCCCGACAGGAGTCAGACCCCAGGGCAAGGAAATCGTCCGGACCTGGCTATACTATACCCTTCTCAAATCAGCCTTACTGCTTGACAAACCCGGATTTGCTAACATCTGGATTGATGGTCTGGGGATGGACCCCTGGGGCCGAAAGATGTCCAAGTCTCTGGGGAATGGAATCGATGCTGAATCGATCTTGGAATGTGGTGCCGGGGGGAGAACCGGCTCGTGGAAGATCAAGGGACCCGGGGGCAAGCAGGTGACACTACAGGCCAAGAAGATTGGATCCGAATGTTTCCGATTCTGGAAGGCGGCTGATGCACAGGTCGGTGATGATTTCCAGATCAATCCGGAACAGATCGAATCACGTTATTTCGGAATACTTACCAAGGTTTTCAATGTGGGCCGTTTCGCATCCCAATTCGATTTTGATGGAGACTTGGATAAGGTACCGGACAATCTGGAGAATGAGGATCAGTGGATCCTGGCCGAGTTCTCGGATCTCCTGGAAAAAGCCAGGGTTGGTTATTCAGGGCTGGACATCTATACTGCAGCTCAGGGAATCAAGACCTTCAGTACGGGGGTCTTTGCGTCACACTGGCTTGAGATGAGCAAGACCCGGTTGTACAATGGCGACACTTCAGCGACCTGGACGTTACATCGTATTTTCAGGGATCTATTGTCCATCCTGTCCCCAATATGTCCATTCTTTACTCATCATCTTTCAACAATCTTGTATGAGAAATCGGCCGTGGATGTAGACATTTTTCCAGAAATACCGATGACCGGAACTGAGAAGTGGACAAAGATGACAGATTCTCTGGTTGGTTTCAATTCCGCGGTCTGGAAGGCCAAGAAGGATGCCGGCATTTCATTGGCCGCCCCTATCTCGGGCCACACAGTACCTGATGAGTTGAAGAATATTGGCCCAGCGTTAGTTTCAATGCACAAGCTAGAATAATTAGGCTAAATCGGCTCCGACCAAAGGTTAAAGGCCTAGCAAGGAATTGTGAGGCATGGCCCAAGAAGAAGTTGGCAAGGTATCACACTTTTTCACTAAGATTGGAGTGGCCGCAGTTATCACGACCAAAAAGGTTTCAGTTGGCGACTCACTTCATTTCAAGGGGGCGACCACGGATTTCACATCCACCTTGGAATCGATGCAGATCAAACATGAATCTGTCGAATCTGCTGGAGCTGGCAGCGATGTCGGAATCAATGTTGCTGAAAGAGTGCGTGCCGGAGACATAGTATATAGAAACTGAACCATCAGGGAAAAAGTGACCGACTCCAAGGAAGATAGCGAGTTGATGGAAAAGGCCTATCAGGACAAGGTCGCGTGGGACTCTGCCGTCAGGGAGGCCAGGAAGAGAGATCCGGTGGCCTGCGGCGATTTACTCCGTTATGGTGCCGTCGTGAAAAAATGGTCCGAAGATCCAGAAAAAGACCTTCGTGAAGCGATTAGACTTTTTGATAGGGCCGATGTTCCTGTGGAAGCGGCTTGGTGCCGTCTTGATTTAGCTTCACACCTAAGAAAAAACAGTTCGGGAAGAGAACGGTTATTGGACGAGGCATATCGGGCTTTTGAAAAGGCCAAGGATAGAGATGGGATGTCTTCTGTACTTGAAGCCAGAGGAAGCAAGGAAGAATTACTGGAAGAGACAGATCCTACAGATGGCCCAGCTCTGACAATGGCCGGAGGTGCAATTTTCGCCATGTTAAGTCTTGCCGCAATGATAATTTGGGAAGGAACCTCATTCGATGCTTGGTTTGCTGCAGGAGTTACAGGGTGTGTCACAGGCCTCGGCATCTTGTTTTTTGGAATATATAGTATGTGGAAACTTAGATAATTCAGAATCTGGCGGCAGAGTAAAAAGACATGTCGAAAGGTGCTTCATCGCCAGCAATCAGGCCTTTAACAAGAGCTCCAGTAATTGGTGACATACCCATGCCTTGCATATTGTGTCCAGTAGCGATTATCAAATTACCATAATTGGGAGAGCGATCGATTATAGGCATTCCATCTGGAGTCATGGGGCGCCACCCATACCATTCTTCCTTCATAGGAATCTCTCCAGGTTCCTTTAGATAGCGGCGTGCACCACGCTTCAAAGCCTCTATTCTGCGATAGTTAATTTTAGAATTATAACCAGAAAATTCCATAGTACCCCCTAATCGCAATCCGCTTTTCCAGGGTGTAACAGCCATACTAGCCTCGTTCAGTATAAGTGGGATTTTGACACACCCTTCAGGTCTTTCCAAAGTAATACTGTATCCTTTACCGGGTTGGATAGGGATTTTTACGCCTAATTTTTTTGATAAGAAGGGAGACCAGGCGCCAGAAGCTAAAATATAATTTTTTGAGAAATAATTACCTTTATTGGTGCGTATGGAATCGATTCTTGAGCCACTTGTCTTGAAATTTGTGACCTTGCATTTCTCGATTACATCAACTCCCATTTCAATGATGACACGACACCATTCTGACATTAGACTTTCAGGCCTCATGTGTGCATCCATCTTGTAGAACCAACCTCCATACAGATCCGGTTGCAGACCAGGCTCAGTCTGAAATAATTCATCCCTTATTAGGGGCGTTGCGAACAATCCAATCTCATCTAGCATTTTCTGAATTGGAGCAAATGCTTCCATGTCTTCCTTTCCGGCATGTACCTGAATGCAGCCTACCTCATCCAGTTCAATTTCCATGTTCTCACGTTCGACCATCTCGTTCCACATCGGGCGAGAAGCGTCAAGCAGTTGTAGGCGCCCAAGTGTAGCATGGCGCATGTCAGATAGATTGCATTTACGTGCAGTCTGCATGAACCAACGCATAGTGGCCCAGTTCATCCAAGGACTGACGTAGAGAGGAGCATCACTTCGCAGCATCATGCTCACTGCCTTCACGATAAGGCCCGGACGAGGGAGCGGTAGCGCATGGCTGGGAGATATCAATCCACAGTTTTCCCGAGATGAACCATCCGCAATCAGCCCCTTCTCCAGCAATCGGACCGAGTAGCCTGCTCTGGCAAGTTGATAGGCGCAGGATATGCCAATAACTCCTCCACCGATAACCGTGACGTCACAATCATTACGATTTTTAGATTTCACTTAATCTCTTACAATCATTCGGTATTTACAACTGCACCTACTAACGAATAAAGAAGTGTATTATATCCGATGATACAAACCTTTATTATTCATCAAAATTGTGATTGGCTATGAGGCACCCGTACGAAATTCGACTTGCTAAATTGGAAAAGAGGGTAGCCAAACTAGAATCTATTTTGGAGAGTCAAACCAAGAAGAAAATCTTCGCTTAGAAACATGATAGCCATCTAATACAAAGGCCCTCGCGGCCATGTTTTGTGGAGACATCATGTACCGAAGCGGTAATCACTCTAGTCCCAACTTTTTAATGCAGGCATGGTCTTGGATATCGTGTACCGATTCTTGAAAGATATTTTCAATGATACGAGAAACAAATTAGTGAGGTAAATACATGATAAGGACCAAATTACAGATAAAGAAGGAAAGGAAGGAATTAAAGCAGGAGATCTTCGACCTGCGGCATCCAAGGGATGTCAAGGGGCAGTTCGTCAGCAAGTATGACGCACCTCGGAACCTGAGATATTGGAAGAAGAAATGGGGAAGAAAATACGGCATCACCACGCCCGAGCAGGGTGAGGCAGTCATGGCTCTGGAACAGGGCCTGGATCAGGAAGAGGCCGAGCCCAAGAAGAAGTCTATAATCGAACTACTGAAGCCTTAATCTATTCAAGCCTCCTCATCCGGCTTGTCTTTATTTTTTGAAAGAGAATGCAGTATAGGTGAGTATGAAGGACAAAGACGCATATCAAAAATGGAAAACTGGCACTGCCTGAGGTTGGTCCGCAAGGCCAACAGCGGCTAAAGGCTGCACGAGTGCTGGTAGTAGGAATGGCAGTGTGTGGGTGACAATCTTGTTGGACCATTTGCAAACCTCTACGGGGCCGATCTTACTGGCGCAGACCTCTCCGATGCAGACCTAAGTGCTGCAAACCTAACTGGTGCAAACCTAATGAATGTAAACCTAGCTAATACAAACCTAACTGGCGCAACCCTAGAAAATGCAGACCTCAAATATGCTGGCCTAACGGATGCAGACCTAAGATATGCAAACCTCGAAGGTACAAATCTCCACGGTGCAACCCTCTTTCGTGTAGACCTATCGAATGCGTGGCTCAACTATGCTGACCTCAGTTATGCATTCCTCATCGAAGTTGCGCTCTCTGGTGCAAATCTAACTAGTGCAAGTCTCAGCTATACTGACTTCACTGACGCTATTGTAATGGATGCTGATTTTACCGATACTGTTTGGTATCAGACAATCTGGATCGACGGTGAAATATACGACGAGAATCAGGCTTAAAACTAGATTATTAGGGAATAACTAGGGTTTCTTCATGAACGCAACAAATTCTTCTTCGGTCCGTGATTCTAACACATAGTTGTTTTGACGTTCAAAGCCCATGGTTGACATTGAGCTGCTTCCATAATCATGCCCCGGGAAAATATCAACATCATCAGCTATGGGTGCCAGGATCTCGAAGAGTGTCTTGTACATCTCACGTGGGTCACTACCTGGCAGGTCAGTCCTCCCACATTCGCCGACAAAGAGGACATCTCCCGTGAACAGAAGCTGCTTGTCAACAAGGAAACAGACCTCGTCAGAGCTGTGCCCGGGTGTGTACAGAACCTCCACAGGTATGTTACCAATCTTAATCTCGTCACCGTGTTCCAGTTTACGGTCAACATGAAATGTGGCACTACTGTGCCCTGCGACCTTGGCCCCGGTCATTTCCACCACAGTCTCATTGCCATTGACATGGTCGAAATGCCCATGGGTACTCAGGATCCATTCTATCTTCAATCCGACTTCCTTCGCCATCTCGACAAATTTCTCAGGTTCAAAGGAAGGGTCTATGAGAGCTCCAATCCTGGTCTCCTCACAGCCCAATAGATAGCCAAAATTAGCCATAGGGCCAACAGGCATTTGCTTCACTATCATTTTAAGTTGCTGTACAAGCTAAAGTCCAGTAGAAGAGTCTTCTGGATACGTCTTGATATTTTGGAGTGGGATCAGAACTGTTGTTCCACTTCAGCGTGTACGCTATAGCAAAAAAGCTCATTTGCATACACACCGTCAGGAACAGTGCTGTCAGAATAAATGGTCGTCGTTTCTTATTAAATCAATCATCTCGAGGTTTGGCCTCGTTCACCTTTAATTCACGACCGTCAGTCTCGTACCCGTTCAGGGCCTCGATGGCTGATCCAGCTTCGTCTGCGCTTGCCATTTCGACAAATCCAAAACCACGGCTTCTGCCGCTCATGCGATCTACAATTACTTTTGCAGATGTAACTTCTCCATGTTCTTCAAAGAGTTCTTTCAAACTGTCGTCTTTGAAGGACCATGGCAAGTTCCCAACATAGATATTATTGCTCATTTCTATCAAACCTGCCCTGTCTCCAAGGCGAGCTTCCAGAAAGCCCCCGACTTAAGGCTTACCGCTAGAATTTGTTGCCTAATTCTCTACGGGTCTGCCCTGGATCTATATAGGGCAGAACAAACGCGATCATCAATTGACAAGTTCCACCAATCATGATTGTGGTGGTGAAGGTAAAATTCTCTTCGAAGTATCCAGCCATCTTAAGGCCGAATAACGCTCCAAAGTTCAGAAGGGCCATATACAATGTGAATTGCGTAGCTCCGACTTTTGGCCAGGTCACGTTCATGAATAATGAAATCAGGGAAATGCCCATCGCAGCACCAAAGAAAGGATAAATGATGACCAACCAAGTCATGACAGTTCTATTCTCCCATAATGGTTCGGCCAGTGCTATGGTAAAGATGGATAGGCCCGTTAGAATTGCAAATAAACTGGCAATACGGCGCGCACCATACCGATCCGCAATAATTCCTCCCATGAGCGTTCCGAGAATTCCAGCAACAACTGCAGAACCGCCCGTAACAAGTACATATTCAGTATCTGTCCATCCCAGTTGTTGAATGAAAAGAACGTTTAACACAGGTATCAGGAATTCCCAGAAGTAGGTTAGCATTGCCAACAAAACACCAATCATTGGTGCCCTGAGAGAAAGAGCCTTGACAATGTCGCTTTGCACAGGTGCCAAGTCATAAAATTGCATTCCAAATGAGTTCCATTCCTCTTCTGGTTTCAAATAAAATGTGAAATACCAAAGACCTGCGCATACGGCAGCTACAACAACACTTCCAAGCAGACCAACAACATCTCCAATAGTTAACAGTAAGAAGAAAAACAGAAAAGCCAAAAGTGCAAAATCCACAGCGATAGCTTTCACCTTGTCAGAAGAATCAATAGAACCTCCTTTTACTTTCCTTATAGCTCCTTTACTAACTTTCACAGTCTTTTCGGTAGGCTTACTTGGCTTAACAATGGATTTTCCTTCACTCCATGGGAATAATTTCTCCCCTGGCCTTTCTCTGATAAATGCAGGAAGACACATAATCAACAATAGGAGTGGCACGGTCAAAAACAGTCCACCAGCAATTCCAATGGAAGAGTACTTCCCCATCAAATATCCGATACCAGCACCCCCGACCATGGTACCAAAACGTTTCGCTCCAAACATAAATCCATTAATCTTTCCAAATTCCTCAGGATTCAAAATGTCAACAGCTAATCCATCCACAGCGACGTCTTGTAGAGATGCAAAACAGTTATGGAAGAATAACAACGCAGTCAATAACGTGACTTTACTCTCAATACCAGGCACTAACGCAATAATCACAACGGTAGCCACCATACCAGACTGTGCACTAAGAATCCAAGGCCTACGTCTCCCCATAGGCAAATAGTGATAATTATCAACAAAAGGACCCCAAAGGAACTTGAAGACCCAAGGTAAATAGACCCAGAACAGCATATTTCCAATTGCGGCAGCGCTGTATCCTTGTTCAGCAAGATATGCGATCAATGTATACGAGATGAAACCCGAGGGTATCCCTTGAGCAGTGTACAGTGCACATAGACTTAGCGCTCTGGTATTCCAGTCAGTGGTCAGACTCAGTTGGTCTGGCAAAGTATCGTCCCAAACAATTTCATCGGTCCCAGATGCCTCCACCTCGACATTACTTTCAGATCTTCTAGGCTGTCTAAAGATGTAGGCAGTCATTAACATTGCGACTATAATGAATGGAGCGAATACCAATCCGCTAAGATTAATCCCACCTTGTGGGACCAATAGTGTCGAACCAAAATCATCCAAAAGAACAACTGAGAAACTGTTCACAGCAGACATATCTCCAGATGCCAACACAAGTCTGGCAGAGAGCGTCTGATTCCCTTTCACAATTTCTTCAGGAACGGAGATTTGCCAATTAGCCCAATTTCTTTGTGTTGAAGTATCTGTAGCAGTGTACCATTCACTTGCACCAAACCTCACTTGGACGCCAATCGCTGGTTTGTTTGCAGTCTGGGCAGTCCCTTTCAAAACCGAACCATTGTAGATCTCTGGTTTCAGGAGGATAGCCGTTCCGTTAAACTCACCTTCGACATAACTCAAACTCCAATTCACAGAAACCTCGGGATCTATCATTCCCCCGATCTGAACGAAGGTCAGTGGGTCAGCCTGCCCATATCCATATTCATTATCAGGTCTGGTCTCCAAAAGTGAACAATTATTAGAAGCAGCATCAATAGCGTCATTTTCAATCTCTCTCTCGATAGCATATCCTCCAACTAGAGTATCTTTCACCTCTGCAGGCGTTAAGTCCGGGTTTGCTTCTAAGGTCAGTGCTACTATTCCGGCCATCAATGGCGTTGCCATACTGGTTCCACTTTTGGAAGTGTAACCAGTTCCAGTTCCCTGATTAGGCGCCATTATGTTGCTACCAATTGCAGCAACATCTGGTTTGACTCGACCATCTGAGGTATAGCCTCTTGAGCTATAGGGTGCCAGACTCAAATCCTTGTCAAGTGAAGCAACAGTTATGGGTAATCTTGAATCACCAGGTGAGTCAATAGTATTACAACCAGCAGCCGTAAGCGAGCCAAATTCGTTTCCAGCACTTAAAGTAACTACAAGACCTGATTCCACGGCCGCATCAACGGCTTGACTCCAGGCAGAACTACCATCATTATCAATATGAAATTCAACCTGCTGTTCACCTAAGCTTGAGGTCATCACACGAATGTGCGGCTGGACGAATTTTTGAAATTCAATAGTCCATTCAACTCCTCTGATGATGTCTTCAATATCTCCGTCACAGCAAGATAGAACATTTACCAAATGAGCTTTTGGAGCCACACCGATATACGGAGTTCCGTCAGGAGCAGTTTCACCGTCCCCAGTACCTGCAGCTATTCCAGCCACATGGGTTCCGTGAGTGCCACTATCAAGAGATTGGCCAGGGTAGCAAGGCATTGTACCATCAAGTCCATTTTCGGAGCAAATAATTGCGTCTTGTCCAGCATCATAATAAGCAGCAACTTTCAGATCATTTGTAAACTGATTATCGTCCATGTCGTCTAGGCCAACGTGAGCATTATCGACACCCGTATCTACTATGGCAATCGATACGCCTTCTCCATAAATACCATGTTGACTCCAAACGTTGTCTACGCCCATTGCAGGCACAGCCTCATGCATATGTGGCTCTGCCTTTCCAATATCATCCAGCATAACTACACCTTCCCAATCTGCAACCTCTTTGATGACCTCCCGAGGCATTGTGGTGCCTATCAGGTCGATGTATTGAGCACGGAATGTCACTTCAATTCCACTTTCTTCCAACCTTTGAACATCATCATCGGTTGGGTGGTGATCATACCTGACAAATATGCGGGCTTCACCTGAATCAAAGAAACGTTCACCCTGCTGCAATTTCCAGATTAATAAATCGGAAATCCCATCGTGATTTTTGTCTCTGGAATATACATCCCACCAATCCAGTCCTGAAATCTGGTTTTCTTCTTTAGCAGCTTGGCTTGTAAAACTCGTACTCAAACAAAGTAACATTACAATTCCGATTGCGAAGGCCTTGCGCTGCATGTTTCGAGAGATAGGACTTTGATTAAAGAAACTTGCGATATTCACTGGTCAGATATACCACCTCTGATTCTGACAGCCATTCCCTGTTGCCCTAATCTGAGTTCCTCTGGAGAGATAACTAGTTTACCAAATGCCACTAATTCATCATCAGGAGTTACAATGATGCATTCATCCATGCATCTCAGATTCTGATCAATGTCTTTCACAAACTTGCAAAACACACTCTTACCGCCCCTGTTGAAAGCAGCTGTTTCGGGGTCAATGACCACACGGAGTCCTGGAAAGTCCGTATTTCTTTGAATCATTTCAGCACCATATTCCTGAAGGATGAACAATCCTCTTCTGTGGGAAAGAGAAGCCAGATGTTTTCCATCAAGCATAAGGTTTCGGAGCCGTTTCGTTTTCCTGCTGGTGACAAGTTCAACATCACCATTTGTGAGGGCCTCTCCCATACCCTTTCCAAATTGATAATCCAGTATCGTTCTGACCCTTTCAACATTCCATCCCTGCATTTTCCATCCTTCAATATCATCCTGTAATAGTCCAGGGTGAAACGGATAGGTTTCTGACAGGTGTAGGGAAATATTCCCAAAATAAGGGTGAAGCATATCTCCTTTTCCAGAGGAGGCAAATTCTGCAAAGATTGGTCGATTATCTGATTCTTTTCCAGTTTTTACAGGAGTCTTGTAGCGGTAAGCTGGTTCAAATTGAGACAACCATTCCTTTTCTTCTTTTAGGACATCAAAGACCTTCATTAAAGCAGGAGAACAACGAAGCCTATTCTCGACCAATTCCCATAAGGTCCCCTCATGAATCGCCTGTTTAACTCTACGAATTTCTGTGAAAGAAACAACTAGATTATGCTTAGCAATAATTCGTTGCCTTTCGCTTGATTCCATTTCTTTGAGTTGATTTATAGTAATGCCCGGAGCCGCTGAGAATTCGCTGGGCAAAACCTCCAAATCATCCAGTTTTCGGGAACCCCATGTGAACATCAAACTATCACGAGAGGCAAATTTGGCATAACTGGAACTGTCGAAAACATCACACCCCATAAACACAGCCAAGGCAAACAACATGGGGTGCCCACACCCAAAGAGGTGAACTGGCCTTGAAATATCAAGCCCTTTTTTGGATGAGAAAACAACTTCCGCCAGTCGCTGGAATTTATTTTGTTCCATTAGAGGAACAACGCCCCCGATAGGAAACAAATCAGCATTCGTTTCAGAAGCACCAGTAGCAGCCTTGAGTCTGAGATCCAAATGCCTTCCTCCCTGAATCGGCGCAGCCAATAACATATCACCCTTGTTTTGATTAGCCTCTTCGATTCTTTTTTGAGTTTCTTCCAGTTCCTTCGATGCCTCTCTGAATCTGGTTCCTGGTTCAGTGAAAACATCCAGCACCGTTCCGATATCGACTCCCATTTTCTTTTGAAAGTCAAGGATTACATCCGGTTCCATATCAATCTCACCATAAACATGAGATTGGAACGTCCCGCTGTCAGTCATGATTGGACCCTTCCAGCCAAGCATGGCATGGATTCCTTCAGCTATAGCTTTCTTCTTCAGTCCAGAATTTTTGTATATGATGTAACTGTTGGTGATAATTCCTTGGGCTCCACATTCAGCCAATTCTTGCATCGATAACGTCAGAATCTTTGGATTGACCACAGGAAGTAAAGTTGGTGTTTCCAGACCTCCATGAGATGTTTTGATTTTGCCAAGTCTAGCCAATCCATCGCGCTTGTTGATTTCGAACAATACTAAGACACAAACAAACCTTTATTTCAATCCATGTTCACTAATTTACGTGGGTGATATGGTTTCCAAACAGCATATTCTGGGTGTAGGTGGTATGACGTGCAATGGCTGTGCTAACAACGTTAGAAATGCATTGTCGGCAGTAGCAGGGGTTTCTGAGGTAAATATCGATCTCGAAGGGGCTAAAGCCATCGTAAACATCGATAATGCGGTTCTCGACAAGCAAACACTGGAAACAGCAGTTACTGGAGCAGGCTACACCATCCATGAGCCCGGTGCAGCACTGAATCTGGTTCAGTTTCCGAGTACGCCATCAAGTTCGGAATTCAATTGGAACGATGGGTCAGTCTGGAAACAGTCTGCACATAACACGAAATGGTGTCTGATAGGCTGTTCAATCGGTGAATTTGGAACGCTGGCCTACTATTCTTATTCAGAGATTACAGCCAATCTCGAAATGTTCTCGAACGTGTGGTATTTTTATGCCATTCTACCGCTGATTAATGGGCTGATTACCAGTGTGATGCTGGAGACAGGGATTCTGATGCGTGGGCAGATGGACTTCAGAAATGCCCTCTCGACCGCATTGGGGATGTCATTTATCTCCATGCTGATGATGGAAATCGCCATGGAGATCACCGATCTCCTGTTCACCAGTGGTGAACTTGGCATGAATCCGCTTGCTATACCATTCATGCTCATTGTGGGATTCCTGACACCGTGGCCCTACAATTACTGGCGCTTGAAGAAGTACGGTCAAGCTTGTCACTGAAGACCATATTCGAGATTATCAGGCCAGCCCACGAGGTCCCTAAGACAATCTGGAGTTCAGACACACCTCTGACATTGAGGCCTAAGCCCCTAACTTTTCTTTTTCTGGTCATAGGCCTTTGGATATTTGGTACGGGAGAGGCAATCATCATTGCATCGGGAATTGGAGTGAGCCCATGGACCGTCCTAGCTCAAGGAATTGGTGAACAGACTGGTTATACAGTGGGTGAATCAACTTTCATTGTCAGTGTTCTGGTCCTCCTTATGTGGATTCCACTGCGTGAAACACCAGGGATTGGGACGATCTTGAATGCCATATTGATTGCTATGGCCATAGATGTGATGGCTCCTTTTCTTCCGAATCCCACCGAGACAGGACCAGCTCTAATTCAGACAATTATAGGAATCATAGTGGTGGGAATAGGCAGCGGTTTCTATCTCACTGCGAATTTGGGACCAGGTCCAAGGGACGGGTGGATGACGGGGATCCAACAAAGATCAGGTTGGCCAATTGGTCGCGTTAGAATAGGAATCGAGATTCTGGTTCTGAGTTTGGGAATAGTTCTAGGCGGGACCTTTGGAATTGGAACAATTATATATGCGATTGGAATTGGTCCGGCAGTGGCAATGAGTCTGGGTGTTGCAGGTCGCTGGAGTGTTTGAATTTGGCCTATAAGAGAACAACAGGAAGGGAAAAATTGGACAAACCTCACAATCTGCCAGAAGTGAAACTTGCACCAGAGATATGGGGCGGCGGTACAATGGTAATCCCTCACCCTATGCAAGTAAGGGAGTTGATGGACTCCATCCCTGAAGGTCAGGTGGCCACTCTTGACGAGGTACGTAGCACTCTGGCTGGAAAGAATGGCGCAGATATCGCCTGCCCAATGACTTCAGGCATTTTCATGTCAATGGTAGCTCAGGCATCTCACGAAGATAAGGAAGAACATGGTTCGTTTTCAGTGGCCTATTGGAGGAGCCTGAAGCGAAATGGAGAATTAAATCCAAAGTTTCCAGAAGGTATCGAAGGACAGGCCAAACGCCTCGAAGCTGAAGGCCATTCGATAACATATCGGGGCAAGAAAGCTTTCGTGGAAGATTTTGAGAAATATTTGTTCAAATCACTTTGAAACTTCTACCAACTCATATTCCACAGCATCTTTCAGTTCTTTTACACCAATCTTCAGTATAGAATCCCTTGAACCGCCCGAACTGAAGACTTCTGAGAATCTATCTATGGAAATGTCAATTAGTATTCTAATGGACCGATCAAACCCCATCGGTGGGACTCCTCCAATGATGAATCCGACTTCTTCGGAAACGTATTCAGGACTAGCAAGTTTGGCCTTTTCACCAATCACTTCTGAGAGTTTCTTCAAATCCACTCGCATGTCTCCAGATAGGATTACCAGAATTGGCGTCTCAGCCTTCAAAACTATACTTTTCGCGATTTGAGCCACTTCACAACCAAGATGCTCTGCAGCCGAGGCCGAGGTTTTCGCCTGTTCAGCTTTTAACATGATGATTTCTCCATTTATGTTGCGTTTCTTTATGTATGATTTTACCTCTTTTACTCCTCTCACACCATTCTTATCCAAACTGTCGCTAAACAGATTACGCCCTATAATTCTATTAACAGGCCACTAAAATGACACATTAGCGGGCCGGTAGATCAGTCTGGAAGATCGCCTCCTTGGCATGGAGGAGGGCGCGAGTTCAAATCTCGCCCGGTCCACCACCTGGTGTTGTATGGAAATCACTCCGGAAATACAGTCTACTATTGCGAAGGGAGTCTCCCTTCTCGTGATAATGCTCTCTTCAGGTTCGTTAGCGCGTTATTTCTCGGTCAGAGTGAATTACACCCGAAAGATTAATCATTTTGCACTTTTCTTCTTGCCAGTTTTCATCGATAAACAATTCAATGCCGAAACCTTCACTGACTTCAAATATCTTGCAATAAGTGCTGTGGTCTCTACTCTAGCTTTATCAGTATATTATGAACCTATTAGGAAATCCATCCCACCATTTCAACTCATGTTCGAAGGCATTGATAGGCCTGAAGATAGGCCACATACTTTCGTCTGGATATGGACTCAATTCGCCGCAGGTTTTGCAGTGCTGCTTCCTATGATTTGGCTATTTGGGCAATGGGGTCTTGAGTCATTGGTTCTTATCCCTATACTGATTAATATAATTGGAGACGGCCTAGCCGAACCAGTGGGCGTTCGGTTTGGGAAGCACGAATACAAAACAAAAGCACTTTTTACCAATAAAACATACGTAAGAACATTTGAAGGGAGTGCGTGCGTATTGATTACAGGATTCATAGCGGTGGCAATTCATGCAGAATTTTTCACTGACATACAATTTATTCTCGCAATGCTTTTTGTTCCTATTATTATGACATTGACTGAAGCATACTCTCCGCACACATGGGATACACCTTTCTTAATGTTTACAGGCTACATGTCACTTCTATTGATAATGCAGTTCTAGTTTATTTTTCTAACACGCTATTCATTCAAGTGCAGCTTTGACTTCCTTTTCCAAGTCAGACTGTGATATGGCCCCACTCTTTGAGAAGGTAATCATTCCATTCTTATCGATTATGACAACTGTAGGACTTCTATCAGCTCCGAACGCATCAGTAATTTCATTCTTGCCCTTGATGAATTTCCAACCCATTTCCTCTGTCCTTTCAGCTAACTCATCATCGTCTGCGTTCTTGGTCTGTGTTATGGAAATCACTTCCACATCCTCTGGCATGGTGTCGTCGCAATAGCTCTTCAGAGAGTTTTCCTCGAAATTCTTACAAGTACCGCATCTCATGTTCATAAATTCCAAGACAATAACCTTTTCACCCTCAAAGTCAGATAAACTGAATTCATTTCCAGCAGGATCCATCAGTGTGAAATCCGGTGCTTCTGCTCCAACTTCTATAGTATTGAACAGCGAATTGTTCAGCGCAAAGCCACCAACTATCCCTGCTACCAAAACCACTGTAAACAATGTCTTAGTATCCACGTTCATATCTCACACTCGCAGCTTTTAAAAGTTTGCTATGCAGAATCTAAAGAAAAGGCGCCACAGCCTCTTCCGAGATCTCCCAAAGCCTGCGATTATGTTCCTCGTTATTGGCCTTGGCAGAGCCCTTCTTCACTTCACAATTGGCGAAGAATCTTCCAGTAATATCCTTGACATCATCAGAACAAGCCAAATGAATGCTGTTTTTGGCCCCCTTCTCCACATTTATCGCCGTCAGAGCTTTTGCAAAACCAAGTATCCCTCTCCATAGTAAATTATTGTTATTGCCAAATTTAGAAGCTACAAATCCAGGATGTAGGCAGTTGGCCGTGATACCGCGATCCTTCACTCTCTTGGCCAGCTCGTAAGTGAACATGACGTTCGCCAGTTTGGATTTCTGGTAGGTTTTGAAACCCCGATATTTCTTTTCACCATTGAGATTGTCGAATTCAAAGCTGGTTCCATAGTGGGCACTCGAAGATACACTCACAATGCGGGCATAATCACTTGCTTCAACCAGATCCAGCAGTTTCTTTGTCATCAGGAAATATCCTAGGTGGTTCAGGGCAAAGGTACGCTCGAATCCTTCTTCCGTAACATCTCTGAAGGCAAAATAGGCTCCAACATTGTTGATTAGAACATCTATTCGGTCATATTTCTGACAAACTTCATCAGCAACTCTTGAAACTTCTTTCATCAACACTAGGTCAGCTTTGAAAAAATCAATATCGATACTATCTGCTATTTTTCTTATTTCATCAGAGACTTTCTTTCCTTTTTCTTCGTTTCTTCCGATAAGGATCAAATTATAGCCGTTCTTGGCCATTCCAATAGCAGTTTCCTTGCCTATTCCATCAGTAGCCCCAGTGATTAGGCAAGTACGACCATTCATATCTCAACGATTAGTTTACAGTATAAGAAGTAGTTAGATTATTCAGGCTTAACCATTAGATATCTGTGATAATGCAAATTGCCGGCCTTGAATGCCTCATAAACAGGCGTTCCCTGAACTCCAGCAAAAGTTTCGAAACTTTTTCTCATAGATCTTGGGACACTTTCTTTTATTCCTTGAACTTTACTTTCATTTATCTCATCTAAAGCCACAAGAACCTCTGAAGTAATTTCCCTCTTTGACACAATTTGGAATCCCGAATCCTGAAAGATGCAATGTAATTTTTCCATAGTCGGTTTATCTCTGAAATCAGTCCAGCAGAAGTTACCTCCAGTCCTAAGTACACGATAAACTTCTTTCACAAACGCTTCAACATTTCCATAGCAATGTGACGATTCCACATTGTAAATCATATCTTGAGAATTATCCTCCAATGGAAGCGCCTCGGCGTTACCCTCTTTGAAAGAAAGATTCGTTTGTGAAGAGTACCATTCATTGGAAAGTTTCACAGCCTCTTTGGAAAAATCAAAACCAATTAATTTTTTTGGTCCATATGTTTTGGCAATCCAGGAAGCTCCACCTCCACGACCAGATCCAACTTCAACAACATCTTTTCCCTTCAGATCCACATCGCGAATATTCATGTTGTATAACTGGATGAAAAGTCGATTTGGTTCATCTTCTTTGGATAATTTCAGTTTTTCTTCATCTTTGTAACCGTAATTCATAAAGCGGAAATCTGCCCTTTCATGAGCTTTCGCTAATCTTTGGTACCACCATCTCCACATCCAATTACGGACGCGGCCGGGAGAAATTCTCAGTATGATTGCAAAAACCCGAGCAGGAAAACCCATTGCCATACCAATCCTAGATATTTGTTCTATAAGAAAGTAGACAATTTTTCTTTGACAGCATCGGCGCCAAGGCCCTGATGTAGAATCTGCTCTTTTTGTCCACAATTACCAGGTCTGGTGGTTCCCATGTAGTCATATCTTGGTGAAAAACCACGTTCTAGTAACCAAGTCCCGAAGCGAACACCCAGTCCAGTTCTAGAATTCAGACTCTCGATGACCATCACGAACGGAGACGTTCCGATGCGTTCCATTATTTCCTCATCCACGGCATTCAAGGTTACCTTATTGATCAATCCAACTTTGATTCCTTTCTCTCTGAATTCTTCAACAATATGCAAACACCGATGTAACATGTCGCCGTATGAAATAATCCATCCCGCATCACCATCTCTGATAATTTCATCTACACCGGGCGTAAATTCGTATCCACTACCATAGTAATCCTGCCCTTGTTCATTGAAGATTACAGGAGTCTTGGAACGATTCGAGAAAACAAATCTTAACCCATGGTCATGGAATATCCGCTTGATAACAGCATCCATCTGGTTGATATCAGCTGGAAAGTAAAGACCTGTACTGCTCCCCTCTTCTACATAATTGTCTGCGAAAAAATTGTTAAGGCCAAAATGGCACGTATTGTCTGACATGTTATCCACACCAGCATGTGAGAAGTGGGCTAGGACATTGGCCTCATTCAGTCTTGACATCGTGATTTCCGAGATGACCATTTCCATAAACGCTGAAAATGTTGCAAAGATCCCTAGATTCCCATCTTTGGAACCAAAGCCTGCGGCAGCCAGATAATTTCCCCTTTCTTGAACCCCTGCACTAGTAAAACAATCAGGAAATTCTTCTCTAATGGCAGTCAATCCGACAGATCCTTCCAAATCCGAGTCAAAGGCGTGAACACGTCCCCTTTCCTTTTCCGACATCTCTCTCAGGACATTTGCTACAGACGTTCCAAATTGCTTTCGACAGGCACCCTTCTCTCCAGATCCCTTGAATTCCATAGCAGGCATTGCATTTTGCTCTGCGGCAATTCCTTCAAGCATCTTGACAGCTTTCTTGTGACCTCGATTTTCTAAATATTCTATTCCTGTATCAAGAGGAATAACATCGTGTAATTTACTCGTGCCTTCCAGCCCCGGGATTCCAGGCCCCATTACTCTTTTACAAATCACAGCAGCCGGACCTTTGATTTTGAGCGATTCTACAATAGAACTATGCACATCTTCATAATTCTCACCATCACAAGTAAAGACCTTGAATCCATGACCTTCTAAGGTCTTACCAACATCAAAACCAGACATGTAATCTCCAGGATGTCCAGCGATTGTAACATTGTTATCATCAATAATCCACTTGACATTGAGATTATTGGCTACGGCTAACCTCGCAGCCTCGGCATCATTTCCTTCCATCTGCGCACCATCCGAGCCAAACATGACTACAGCCACCCCAGGATTCGCCATGGCCACTCCATTGACATGTCCTGCTGCATGGCCTAGTCTCCCCGTCGAGAAGTCAATACAGTCCAATAATTCAGGTTCAGGATGACCGGCTAATCCAGACCCATATTCACGATAATGCATCAGTTTCTCGGGATCGAGTTTTCCTCTTATTGCCCCTCTGACATATTGCAGGGCTGAGCGATGGCCAGCCTCATCGAAAAACTCATCATGTATTGTGACACCTCCATCTCTTAGAGCATCGACGACAATCACCTCAGGAACGATATCGTAAGGGCCTCCTGTGTGTCCACCTATTCCTTTCGCTCTTGCGAACGCAGTCGTCGCGACAATCGCGTCTCTCATAAGTTCTATATTCTTTGTTAGGCCATCAAGATCTTTGTTTGATAGCCTTTTATCAAGGGATAAATCCAATTTTTTGAATCTATTGATATCTATTGGAAAATCCATTGCTGACGCAGCATAGAAAGAGACCTTAAACCTTCGGTATAATTTAATCTGCTTTCAAGGTGAGAACATCCGACTTTCCCCCATCAAGGATAGCCACTGCAGATATTGGGAAGGGCTTACCACAGGCAGCACCTAATGCTGAGTTGTTCTCACTGAAACTGTGTACCGGGGTTTTTCCACCTTTGACAAAGTTAACGGTCTCTTCTGGGCAGTTTGACGCTAGGATTATCAGTTTAGCACTCCCCGAGTCCACAGCTCTTGAGGATTGTTTGGAACCAAGGTGCACATCTCCGGTGTCGATAGCGAGCCTTAATGCCTTGTTCAGGTCCATCTACTTGCCTCCAGCCTTCTTCTTTCGGGGTTTGTATATTGCACTAACTGCACCAGTGCCCAAATTGACTGGCTGTCCAACAATGATATTCTCAGCGACACCTACCAACACGTCAGTTTCACCAGTGAGCCCGGCCTGTAGCAAGTGAGTGGACGTGATTTCGAAGGCCGCACGGGCCAGAACAGAGACCTTTGAACCAGATATTCCATGTCTTCCAATCGCTTGTATGGAACCTGTGTTGGTCATCACGTCCGATACCAGCATATTATGGCGGTGATCTACGGACAGACCTTGTTCGGACAATGTTTTGTGAAGTTCAATGGCAATCGCAATTCTTCCAGCTTCAATACCCAGGACCTCAGCAATTTCATGTAATGAATTGGTGCTGGTTCGAATAGGATCAATACCAGGCACTTCCAGAATGGCCTTCAAATCCGATCCTTCTGTAAATATGACGAATTCGTTATTTTCCTTTCTTACAATGGCTCTTTTGATATTACCAATACCATCTACCATGAGATGGCTGACTTTATCTTCGAGCAGGTAGAGCTTCTTGAAAGATACATCTTCTTCCTCAAGTATGATGACGCCTGCTTCCACGGTCATTTTGTGTTTAAGCCGTCCCTTCTTCTTGATTCGGGCAGCTAATTCCGTAATGGGAATCCCCCGAGCTTTGAGGACCTTGGCATTGGGTTCAACCAGTACCCTCAAGTTAGTGATATCAGTGCTTATTCTAGCTAATTGAGAAACCGATTTCGCCTCAATCATCGAAGCAATTTCAAGGGCTTTATTTTTCTGGGATGATATATCAGGTTCGAGATAGACTTCCATTATCGGAGTCTTTGGCACTCTTCTCGCATCCACGACTTCTATGAGCCGTGGCAGCCCTAGAGTAACGTTCATTTCTGCAACCCCGGCGTAGTGGAAAGTACGCATGGTCATTTGTGTTCCGGGTTCACCAATAGACTGTGCAGCAATTACACCCACAGCTTCGGCCGCATCGATTCGATTACGCTCATACTGTTCTATTGCCCCATGCACAATCTTTTCGATTTGCTTTGCCTTCATCCCATGCGCTATGCATTTTTCTGCAATGCTCCGCACTATTCCCTGAGGCAGCTTACTGCCTTTCTTTGCAATTATCTGCTTCACTTTAGTTTCCTTATCGTCAAGATTTTTGAATTCTTTAACCAAATTCTCAATCGCGTTCTTTTTAAGTTTTTCAGTCTCGGCTTGTTGTGCTATTTCCTCAGCATATCTCTCAGGTAGCTTCTCTCCCAATTTGTTCGCCTGTCTACGATACTTGTTGACTTTCTTGACCGCTCCTTCATCCGTTCCAGATTTGTCATCTACAACAACATCTTTAGAAGACACAGGTTTCTGCAATTCAGCTCCTGTAGCCACTGCAGCTTTTTCTCTGAATTTCGCAATTTTCGTTGCAGGAACACCTGCCATACGTAGTTCATTATCAGTTGCAATAACGACTTGGGAAGCTAAGAAGATACCGTGCCCGTAAAGACCCAGAGAGACTTTTTCACTTAGCCCCATATCAGTGTACAGTTTGACCGCAACTATTTTTTCTTGCTCGAATCTAAGACGTTCCCTTTCAAGATCCAGGGCATCTTCAATCTGTGTATAATTCCGGGCAGAACGGACTTGCGTTCCATCCATCTTTTGGAATTCCTCCAATCTGATGGTACGTGGTAATTCAATTAATCTTGCAATCCTGAGGAATGTAACATAAGGTTCCTCCGTGTGGGCTGGAAGAAGTAAATTATCCTCTTCAGGAATATCAGGCCTATCAAAAGAAAGGACTTCCGAGATTACAGACTGGTAGCAGATTCCTCTGGTTTTTAGGTACACATAACCATTGAATGGGTAGCGGAACTGTTTGGAGTTTATTGGAAAAGCAACACCCAGCAGGACCTGCCCCTTCTTGGAAATATGGGTTTGCAGACCATCGATAGTATAGCCCTCTGGTAATGACCAGATAACACCCAGTTTCTTTTCCACCCTTCTAAGAGCTTGATCGGCAGTTATCGGCTCATCTTGGAGGTTTCCCTGTTCTAGAGCCCTAGCAACAATTTCATCTCGATCAATCTTCTTATTCTTGGAGACGTCAATCAACTGTAGGATTTCCTTGTAGTTGAAGTGCTTTTTTAGTTCTCTCAATCCACTCTTTTTCAAAGTGCCCAGTTGATATCCCAAATCGACTGTTTTCTTAGCTAACTCAGGGGCCAATCCACGCCTTTCGAGTGCTCGAATCGTATCTAAACGAGCCATTTATTTCCCTCCTTTGGCATCTTCTATCAATCGATCTATATCAATCGCATTTCCGAATTTACTCTTTGTCGGGTCAATAGAATCTTCCCCATATGTGAATTGGACAACTGTATTAGCAGTATTTCTGACAGTTCCGTCATATTTGACCCTGAGGTCCTCTAGGGCATTTATCAAACGGCGCTGCATATACCCCGATCTGGAAGTTCGGACCGCAGTGTCGACCAATCCCTCTCTCCCTCCCATGGAGTGGAAGAAATATTCAGTGGGAGTCAAGCCCTTCTTGTAAGATGACCTTACAAATCCCTTGGCATCTGCACCTAGGTCTCCCTGATTGAAATGGGATAATGTCCTCTTCTCATAGCCACGTGAAATCCTTTCACCACGAACGGCTTGTTGTCCGATAGATCCAGCCATCTGTGACAAGTTCAACATACTACCTCTAGCACCAGATCTTGCCATTATCACGGCGAAGTTATCCATACCCAAATGCCATCCTGCGATTTCTCCAGATTTATCTCGGACCCTACCCAGAATCCCCATGACTTCTACTTCCAGGGTCTCTTCTACACTTCTTCCTGGTCTGGGTTGAAGTTTACCCTTGTTATAGGCATTTACTAGCTTATCAACCTCTTTTACAGCATCAATCTGGGCAACAGTAATTTGTGTTAATGCATCTTTAGGAACGTCAGCATCATCGATTCCAGTGGTGCAACCGGTTTCCATCAGGGCTCCAACTGCCAGTCTAGTGACCTTATCGATAAAGTCCCTTGCGGCATCAGATCCCTTCAATCTTGATATATCTTCGAGAATCCTACCTTTGAAGGCCGATATAGAGTTACCATCCACAGGCCCCCTAATCATCTGTCCGTTCACAATTTCAACAATCATGTCTAATTTGGTATTCTCTTCCAATGTGCGTTCCGCGAAATAAACGGAAGCATTGTATTTCAGGTTCATGTCATCAGGCAAAAGAACTGAGAAAATCTGTCTTCCAGACCACCGCGGTCCGCCCTTGGCTTTTGGATATTCAGGTTTTGGAAGGTCTTTCTTGTATTCTACACGAGACAGAATTCGGACAGTCTGATCTCTGTCGTAACTGGCCTCTCCGTGAGTGAGTAAGAACATTCCAGTAATATGATCGTGAATAGCTCCAATCACAGCACCTCCGAACCTAGGTGAACGTATATGCTCCTGGACTCGCATCAGTATCCTTGCCTCGGCACGAGCTTCTTCCGACTGCACGACATGGAGGTTCATTTCATCACCATCAAAATCTGCATTGTAAGGTGGACAAACACACAAGTTTATTCTGAAAGTCTTGCCTTTCATGATACGAACTTCGTGCGCCATCATCGACATCCGATGTAGACTGGGTTGTCGGTTAAACAGTACAATATCACCATCCATGAGGTGCCTTTCAACTATGAAACCTGGTTCCAGCCTTTCATGATTGAATTCCCAGTTCTCATCGGTTAATTTCACTCTTCGACTGTCAGGTCTAATCATGTAATTTATTCCAGGGATGTACTGTTCGGGGTCTGAAGGATCAAAGTTTTCTTTAATCAGGTTTCTCATAAAAGCCAGATTGTGAATGTTAATTCTAACTGGGACTGTTAATTCACGAGCCGCAAGCTCAGGAACGCCTACTTGATTTATGCTCAGGTAAGGATCAGGTGTAATCACGGTTCGAGCTGAGAAGTTAACACGTTTACCAGAGAGGTTCGAACGGAATCGTCCTTCTTTACCCTTGAGACGTTGAACAATAGTCTTCAATGGCCTTCCCGAACGATGTCTGGCGGTAGGGATACCTGCAGTCTGGTTATCAAAATAAGTCGTAATATGGTATTGTAGTAATTCCCATAGATCCTCAACAATGAGTTGCGGGGCTCCCGCATCACGGTTTTCCCTGAGACGCTGATTGATTCTCAGAACATCTACTAGTTTGTGTGTGAGATCATCCTCAGATCTCTCACCAGATTCAAGGGTAATCGACGGCCTCATTGGAACCGGAGGAACCGAAAGGACAGTTAGAATCATATTCTCAGGCCTAGTGATTTTAGGGTTAAACCCTAAACACAACAGATCCGAGTCAGGGATCTTTTCCATACGCGATCGGATTTCTTTAGGAGTTAGTTTGCGACCTTCTTCACGGAAAGTAGTTGGCTTGTCCAAGGTGACTTTGATTTTTTCTTCTCCACAGTGTGGGCAAGTCTTTGATTTTACAGCTTCCCGAATCGCCCTTCTTGTGATTCCACCTATTTTAACAGTAGTGCCTGCTTCCGAATCTATTAACATCTGAATTTGCACATTGTAATGATCAATTCTGTCCTGAGTTAGCATAATCCGCCCTGAGCTTGGGTGAGTTGCGTTTAGGAGATCCTTCATTGTTTTTGAATATCCTGCATGTATGACCGGCATCGCCAGATCAATGTGTCCAAAGTGACCCGGATCCTCATCCATCTTACGGCCACTAGTTTTACACCTCAGGCCCGGTTCAATAACACCCATATGGAGGTCCATGAGACCCATCGGAATCGGAAATCCATCGTCATCATACGTATCAGCAGTTATGACCTTTGTAGCAGACAGCTTACGGATTTCTTTAGGCCCCATCAGTGCAAAATCGATTTTCGCGATTTTCTTGGGTATCATTTCCCTCATGACAAGTCCTCCAGCCTTAATCTGGCTGCGATACCAAGAGATTTCAATTCCTCCAGCAGCAATTTGAAGGCGTATGACATGGTAACAGGATAAATCGATGTATTGTCACCCATTGGGGATGACAGAACACCTCTCCGGTCAAGATAACCGATATGCCCCGATTGACTATCTACAAATTGGACCGTTTTGTCACTTTCATCCAACAATCGGTCCTTGATTACCATTGCTGCACCGTGTGCAATCAGACAATCACGTTCCATTTCACCAAATCTTAAACCGCCCATACGAGCTCTACCTTCTGTCGGCTGTCTCGTCAGGAGTTGGACTGGACCCCGGGACCTGGCATGCATTTTACCAGAGACCATATGATGTAATTTCTGGTAATAAATAACACCAATGAAAATCTCTGCGTCTATACGACGGCCTGTTTGCCCGTCATACAGGACCTCTCTTCCACTGTGTCGGAATCCGAATTCAGCCAAACTGGTTCTAAGGTCGTTTTCTTTCTCACCTGAGAAAGCACTGCCATCGACGGCACGCCCTTCCATACTTCCAACTTTACCCCCAATCATTTCCAATACGTGCGCCACCGTCATACGAGATGGAATTGCATGTGGATTGATGATTAGATCGGGTGTAATTCCTTGTTCCGTGAATGGCATTCCCTCAGCTGGGACCAAGTGTCCGATGACACCTTTCTGCCCGTGCCGACTTGCGAATTTGTCACCCATTTCAGGGACTCTCTGGTCCCGCACTCTGATTCTTGCAATCCGGGACCCATTTTCGGTTTCGGATAGCATCACAGAATCTACGGTCCCTTTTTCACCGTGTCTTACAGTCAATGAGGACTCCCTCACTTTTTGGGGACTCAGGAAATCAGTTGGTTCGGCCAAGAATCGTGGAGGGCTTGTCTTTCCAATCAGCACTTCTTTTCCGTTCAAATCAATTTCAGGGTAGATTAAGCCGTCCTCTTCTAGATAGAAGTAGGCTTCTTCGGAACGGGCACCTCTAACATCGGGTCCCGGAATAACAAAGCGATCCTCCTGTCCACCAGGATATCTCCTTTCTTCTGACATGTAAGTTCTAACAAATGTGGATCTTCCGATTCCACGATCGATAGAACCTTGGTTGAAAATAAGAGCATCTTCCATGTTGTAGCCGTGATATGACATAACTGCGACTACCATGTTCTGCCCAGCAGGGCGAGTTCTCAGAGTATTGTATTTCATCGCTTCCGTTTGAAGCATAGGCCTCTGCGCATAATGCAAAAGATGTCCACGAGTGTCAGGTCTAATCCGATAATTCGCCTGCCCCAGACCCAATGACTGTTTGGACATACCTGCCCCCATAGTACATCGGGGTGAGGAGTTGTGCTCGGGGAACGGTACATTAGAGGTAGCCACACCTAGGATTGTCAGGGGGTCAACCTCCATGTGAGAGTACTTGTGTGTCTTCTTGTTTCGCACCAAATCGTCTTGATTAAGTGCAATTAGACAATTTTCTTCTTCTTCGGCATCGATATATTCAACGAGTCCTTTTTTCAAGAGGTCCTCCCATTCGGACTTACCTTGCTGTATACTGTCGATATCACGTTCTTTGATACTCAACCTATTGTTTCGTCCTACGACCAATAATGGCCTTCGAATTCTGCCCGGGTCGCTGTTGATGATTACATCATTCAGAGAATCATCATACCTTACGTTGACCACGTTACTAATCATGTTCTTTCGTCTGCGTTGCCTGATCTCCGTCACTAAATCCACAGGAGCTTCATGGGTCCCAATCAGGTCGCCGTTGAAGTATACTTTACCTAATTGAGCTTCCCCTTCTTCGATTGAATGAATGTCCAATTCATCAAGAATTTCTCGTATCTGAGCATCGGGAAGATTCTCCGAGACATCAACCATCAAGGCCAGATTTTTGACAAGCCCACAATTCTGACCCTCAGGGGTTTCGTTGGGACACAACCTTCCAAATTGTGTAGGATGCAAGTCGCGTGCCTCGAAGTGAGGTTGTGACCGGGTTAACGGTGAAATGACTCTCCTAAGATGTGAGAGAGTTGCCATATTACAAGTTCGGTCCAACAATTGGGAAACGCCAGCTCTTCCACCCGTCCAGTTCCCGGTTGCCATGGCATGCATTATTTTGTTTGTCAGGACATCCCTACGAACGGCATGATGGATACGATTCTCCTTTCTCTTGGAATACGAACGTTCCATTTGGTATTTCATGTCATTAAGTAAAGCCTGGAGTCCTGAACGGAATAATTCTTCCATCAGGTTTCCAGCAAGTTTGAGTCTCTTGTTAGCGTAATGATCCTTATCGTCAGGTTTTCTTTGACCACGATTCAACTCTAGAACCTCTCGCGCCATCCGACCCAGGAAAACGGCCTTTTTGAGCCGCGCTTCATAAGTGGTGCTTAGATGAGGTAGGAGGGTGTTATCTAGGATATAATTGATTCTCTTCTTCCTGTATTCCTTGGATTGGCCTGCTGCAAATCTTCGTTCCATATACTCCAGAGCTTCCTGTGTGGTATAGATTCCCTCTGTACTGTGGATTTCCTCGATATTTGCCAAAATCAGATTTTGCATTTCTGGATCATTGGTTATGGCTTGCATTATGTCATCAGCAGATTCCATTCCCAAAGCCATTATCAGAACGGCCAAAGGAACTTGACCAGAAGCTACAGGTATGGAGACCTGAAGAATACCATCCTTTTTCTTTTCAACGACAGTCAGGGCTCGGAAGCCTTCTCTTTGGGAGAAGACCTTTGCCAATTCGGTCTGCCTTTGGTAGCGCTGTTCGCTCTCTACCATGACCCTATTAGGCGCTAAATCCTCCAAGCACACCAGAACTCTCTCGGTTCCATTTACAATGAAATATCCACCAGGGTCCTGAGGATCCTCACCTTTTACCTTCAATGCGTTTTTGTAGTCATCATCGCTTGAACCTTCTCCTGTAAGGTAGTGGCGGTGCAGGTTACAAAGCATGGACTTCACCATGACCGGCATATTCCCGATTTCTTCTTCGACCACTTCAATCTCCATCCCCTCCTCGACAATTGTAAATTCAAGATATATCGGAGCTGAATAGGTCATATTACGTAACCTGGCCATCATAGGGATTGATTCTGTCTGAGAACCATTAGCCTCATAAACAATAGGCCGCCCAATCCGTATCTTTCCGAGTTCTATGATAACATCCAGATCGCCCAACTCAAGTCGGACAACACCCCTTCGTGCTTCATCTGCACCAACAGAGATGTTGTCAACCACTCTCTGCATCCAGGGTGCAGGGTTTTTGTCATGGGGCAAGAAGTCATTGAAGGATCCTAACTGATGGTTGACCAGAGCTGCACTTGGCCCAGCCGTACTTCGGCTCTTGAAGAACGCTTTGATTAATTCTCGGTTGTTTATTCTTCCACCACCAGTCGGTAAGCCAAACTCGTACCTGCATGGTCATCGAATCTGTGAATTTCAACAACATCTCCAGGCTTTGCCTCTTGGTCCAGAGCTTTCAGGGCCGGATCCTTCAGAAATATTTTGGGTAGTTGTGTTTTTTCTATTTGCAAAGGTTTAAGTCGCTTTTCAATTTCAGAATCATCAAGCAAGACATGCTTCGGTACAAGCTTGTTCAACCACAATGCATTATTATTCATTTCATTCTCCTTTTAAGTGGGGCAAGAATCCGCGTTTGTTTCGCTTTTACCCGATTTCATGCAGTTTCCTTTCCAGCAAAACGTCTGGCGGGCCTGAAGGGATTCGAACCCTTGGCCGTCCGGTTAAAAGCCGGACGCTCTACCTAGCTGAGCTACAGGCCCTTCCACACTCTAACCGTTAGACTAATGAATACTGGAGCTTTTGGCCAGTCAGGTGGTTTATTTAAATTCTACTCTGAAAACACCAAAAATAGTAGTTTAAGCACGGCAATCGCCTCCACTTCTCAACCATTCAAGCACGCACTTGACTATTTCCGTTATGTTTTATAGGGATTAGTATATAAAGCCCTTTAATAAAAAATTTGGCCGTAATTTTTAACATGCCGACTCTTTCGCACCTCATGCCAAGAGTGGCTATATTGACGAGTGGAGGGATTGCACCCTGTCTTTCAGCAGCTATAGGGGGATTGATTGAGAAATACAATGAGATGTCCCCAAATGCAGAGATTATTGGCTATATGCATGGCTATCGCGGACTCCTACTAGGTGAAACGGTAGAATTCTCCAAGAAAGTAAAGGAAGCTCATGAAGTGTTGTATAATTTTGGGGGTACTCCAATCGGAAATAGCCGTGTAAAATTGACCAATGTTGATGATTGTGTAAAAAAAGGCTATGTTCCAGAGGGGCAGGATCCTCTGGACGTTGCGGCACAGCAGCTTTCCAAGGATGGAATCGACATCCTACATACTATCGGGGGAGATGACACAAACTCCATGGCTGCAGCCCTAGCCAGACATTTGGAATCATCTGACACAAAACTCACAGTTGTTGGTTTGCCAAAAACAGTCGATAACGATGTTGTTCCAGTCAAACAGACTTTAGGAGCGTGGACGGCAGCTGAACAGGGAGCCATATTCTTCGAGAATATTTCTAATGAGAATACTACTAGCCGTCGTCAGTTGATTATCCATGAGGTGATGGGCCGTCATTGTGGATGGCTTACAGCAGCAACAGCATACGAATACCGTAAATCATTGAAAAACAGGAATTTTCTTCCAGAACTGTTTATATCAAAACAGAGATGGGACGTACACGCCATTTATGTCCCTGAAATGGACATTGATTTCCAGAAAGAATCAGCACGTCTACGTAAATGCATGGACGAGAATGATTGTGTTAACATATTTTTGAGTGAAGGGGCAGGAAGGGATACTATAGTTCGTGAAATCGAATCCCAAGGCAAAGAAGTCCTACGTGATGCTTTTGGCCATGTCCGTCTAGAGGAGATTAATCCTGGACAATGGTTTGCGGATCAGTTTGCGGAAGCATTGAGCGCTGACAAGACCCTAATTCAGAAAAGTGGATATTTTGCCCGATCGGCAAAACCAGGTGAAAGAGATTTAGATTTGATTAAGAAATCGGCATTTATGGCTGTAGAGTTTGCATTGAAAGAAAAGAGCGGTTTGGTAGGTTTAGATGATAACAATGATGGCAAATTAGGATTAATCGATTTGCAATTAATCAAAGGCGGCAAGGAATTTGACACGAGCCAATCATGGTTCCAGAATATGTTAATAGAAATTGGCCAAAAGTAATCCCTAATTGTTTTATTCAGGCCGTTTTACAAGGTTATGAACAAGGAGAAACTAGCAGCTACGGCGAGGGCGATAGTCTCGTCAGGGAAGGGGATTTTAGCGGCCGACGAAAGCACTCCAACAATGGGTAAGAGGTTGGCCCTAATCGGTCAAGAGAACACAGAAGCGAATCGTAGAGACTTTCGGCAAGCATTGTTTGAAACAGAGAGTATGGAGATGTTCATATCAGGCGTTATTCTTTTTGAAGAAACATTGGAGCAGAAAACGGAAGAAGGAACAAGATTATCAGAAATTCTTGAATCCAAAGGTGTAATCCCTGGAATTAAAGTTGACAAAGGAGCACACTCTATGGAAAATTCACCATCGGAGAAACTGACCAAGGGTCTTGATGGGCTGTATGATCGTTGTGTAGGTTATCATTCACTTGGAGCAAGATTTGCTAAGTGGCGCGCAGTTATCACGATTGGCGAGGGTATTCCAACTGATAATTGTATTCGAGGTAATGCCTCTGCGCTTGCAAAGTATGCTAAAGCATGTCAGGATGCTGAGTTAGTTCCTATTGTAGAACCTGAAGTTTTGATGGATGGAGATCACACAATTGAGTCCTGTTACGAAGTCTCAGAAAAAACTTTCAAAACCGTATTTGAAGAATTAGAGAATGAAGGAGTATACTTGCCAGGAATCTTGTTGAAACCCAATATGGTTATTTCAGGCAAGGATTGCCCAGTTCAGGGAGATATAAACACAGTTGCAGAGATGACCGTCAAATGTTTGAAAGCATCGGTACCTGAGGACGTTCCCGGTATTGTTTTCCTCTCAGGAGGACAGTCCGAAACCGAAGCCACTGAGCACCTGAATGCAATGAATGCCATGGGTGATTGCCCTTGGGCCTTGAGTTTTTCATATGGTAGAGCCCTTCAGCAGTCGGCGTTACGTGCTTGGGGAGGGGATAATGCAAATCTGGAGACAACCTATGCAACCTTCTATCACCGAGCAGAAATGAATTCAAAGGCATGTCATGGAGAATATTCGCCTGAATTGGAAATCTAAATAATAAATATTATATTCAGTCATATGGTGCGAACTTTCCGTGACTGCTTCGAACAAGGTTAAATTATCAGAAGGTGAAGCCCTGAAGAACATAAATTCTAAAGGTTCGGACAATGAAATTCAAGTTTGGATTCCTAAGTCCACCATCGAGTATGAAAGGGAGAAGCTCAAGCTACAGATTGAACTTTTGAAATTGCAGACCCATGTAAAGAAGACAGGCCAGAGAATAGTCATGCTGTTTGAGGGTCGTGACGCTGCTGGAAAAGGTGGTACGATAAAGAGAATTCGCGAACATTTAAACCCCCGAGGTGCCAGAGTAGTTGCTTTGGAGAAGCCTAGCGATCGTGAGAAAACACAATGGTATTTCCAGCGTTATACGGACCATTTACCTTCCGCAGGTGAAATTGTAATTTTTGATAGAAGTTGGTACAACAGGTCTATGGTCGAACCGGTAATGGGTTTTTGTACCGATGAGCAACATAAACGTTTTTTGAAATATGCACCCGTCTTTGAGAGGATCCTAACTAAAGAAGGCATAATCCTGTTCAAGTTATATTTTTCAGTTTCAAAGAAAATGCAATTGAAACGCTTTGAAAAGAGATCCAAAGATCCCTTGAAACAATACAAATTGTCCCCCGTAGATATGCAAGCTCAGGATCTGTGGGGAGAATACACCATGCGCAAGTTCCAGATGCTCCTTGAGACCAACACGACCCTGTCCCCTTGGACCATCATAAGATCGGACAATAAGAAAAAGGCACGAATAAACTGTATGAAACACATTCTTAATAGGTTAGATTACGAAGGCAAGATTAAGAATTCGGAGCTGGACGAGGATTCGAAAATAGTGATAAGCGGCATCGACGAAATCAAGCTTATGGAAGGTAATCTATCCAAACCACATAAGTTACCAGGTTAATGTGACCATCAACAAAAGCCAGATCTTAGTTGCGCTGAAAAGGCCGCTAGAACGATTACCATCCCGGCGTATGCTCCAATCATTGTAGGTTCCATTTAATTCTCCGAATAGAATATCAATTCAAGTACAAAAATTATGATGTCCCATATTAGCTCACCAAGAGCTCTAATCCATGGATTATCACTATTTTGAATAATGCCTCCTGGTAGAATTACTAACGCCAAGATACAAGTTAATAAAAATGTAAAAGCTATTGCAGCTTTCTTGAGGGGTGTGTTCGGCAGGCGCATGACGCCGGCATAGCCTTCTTTGATATCGAAGGCTTCATCCAAAATATCACTGTAAAATTCCCAAATA
>Ga0208641_1000076_pt1 | contig 71965 bp, 62 predicted proteins | sample ETN02SmetaG_2_FD_185789 | JGI IMG/M metagenome (GOLD analysis project Ga0208641, IMG submission 185789) | Marine microbial and viral communities from oxygen minimum zone, Eastern Pacific Ocean - ETNP2014F10-02SV253 (SPAdes) (version 2) | ecosystem: Environmental > Aquatic > Marine > Oceanic ... | reverse complement strand
GTGGCGTGTTTTTTATGTTGTAAGTATTATTTTCTAACAATACTATTTCTGATCCTTCTCTAATAAATTCTCTTGCAATGGCCAGACCAATTGTACCGCAACCACCGCTTATAACCGTCACGTGACCGGTTAAACTCAATCTTTTTAATTTTTTTAATTTGGCCTGTTCTAAGGGCCAGTACTCCACTTTAAATATTTCTTTTTCCGGAATAGACTTATATTTGCCAATTGATTCAGCCTTTGAAATCACATCAACTGTCACCTCTGCTAAATCTGAAGCTATTTTTGCCTCTTTTTTCGATCTTCCGATGCCAATTAAACCTAAACCTGGTGAAAGAATTAATCTTGGATTTGTATCTAATTCTATTGGTTTTGATACATATTTTCTATTTCTTAAAAAATATTTATGATAATTTTTTTTGAATGTTTCAATTTCTCTTCTAACTATATTGTCTAAATTTTTTACTCTTGCGTGCTTGATATTTAACATCAAGGGTTTGGGCTTAATGCGTATAACATGATCTGGAGTAACCGGTCCTCTTTGGGAAAAATCTTTCAAGTTAGGATTGTTCAAATATTTAAGTATTTTATCATTTGTTCTTAAATCAAGCACCCATTTGGCGTCAGATCCATTTTTTTCTTTTTTTGATAAATATTTCCTAATTAGAGGAAATAAGTCATTTACAATTTGTGGTTTAATATTTTTTGATTTTAATTTTTTTGGAAGGATTTTATTTGAAGCTTTATTTATTTTTTTTTCTGCTATTGTGACAAGCTTAATCATACGATCATAGCTTTCTTTGGCACTATTGCCAAAAGTAAAAATACCGTGCTTTAATAAAATCAAACCAATAACATTTTGATCTTTAGAAAATATTTTATAAGACAGCTTTGCCAAATCAAAACCTGGTATGATGTAAGGAACAATCCCGACCTGATCACTAAATACAGCTTTACAAACTTCTAAATCATTAGGTTGGTCAATTAACCCTAAAATTGCACTTGCGTGTGTATGATCAACATATTTAAAAGGCAAAAATGCATGCAACAAAGTTTCAACTGAAGGGTTGGGCGCCTGGGAGTTAACAAGACATTTTCTTTGCAAATTGACCATTTGAAAATCATTGAGTCTTGTTAACTTACTTGTTTTTAAAAGGGGGTCCAGCTCTACTGCAGGCATACCAGGATAATCAATGGATCCCATATCCCATCCACTTCCTTTTATATGCATAACATTAATATTTTGTTTGAAAATATTTTTTTTTGATGTTTTTAAGGATGTGTTGCCTCCTCCATGTAATACCAAGTCTTTTTCCCTACCCAATAAATGAGTAGTGTAAATTCTTAAAGCAAGCTCTTTTGAAATCTTCTTTTTTTTATAATGGCTTATGTACTTTTTTGCCTCAGAGCTATTCCATTTATTTTTCATCTATTGATTATTTGTAAATTAAAAAACATTTAAAAAAATATATTAAATAAACTAAATCTTTTATAAACTATAACAATAAAAAAAATTTAAAAGGTTTCTAGTAAAATTTTCATTGAATTATGATCTTTTGAAATTACTTGGATGAATAATTTATAAATTACTTATTATAAACTTATAACCATCTTCATAAACTTCTTCTTCAGAACCAAAAAAATCCCTCCAAACACGAGTTGCCGCGGCTAAATCAGGCAAGGCTCTCCCAAAAGCCTCAATAGTTAACCAGCCTTCATAATTAATATTTTTTATTGCAGAAAAAGTTTCTTTCCAGGGAATATTTCCTTTCCCAGGTGTCCCGCGGTCATTTTCAGATATATGAATATGATTAATATATGAAGCTGCATTTTCTATAGAACCAACAGGATTTTTTTCCTCTATGTTGCTGTGAAAAGTATCATAAAGTATTCCAAAGTTATCTCTATTAACTAAGTCAACATATTTGCGTGTATCCTCAACGGTATTGAGAAAATAGCATTCAAATCTATTCAAAGGCTCTATTGAAAGATCAATATTAAATTTTTTTGCATAGTCAGATGAGTTTTGATGTACTTCTGCTCCTCTTTCTTTTTCTTCTTGTGTAGGGGGATTGCCACTAAATTTTCCTAGGGGTTGATGAAAAGGTCCGCACAAAATTGAACTATTTAGTGCATGACAACAATCAATTGACCATTTTAAAAAATCTACAGCGTTTTTTCTATTATTTATATTTTCACTAATAGGATTATGTTCCTCATCCTGAATAACTGATAGACCTGTACTTTGTAATCCAATATCATTTAATACTTTATTAATTTTCTGATAGTGTTCAACTTTTCCTTCAAATATTGGTATTTCAACTCCATCATAGCCTGTTTTTTTTAATTTTTCTAAAAGATAAAAATCTTTTTCTTCCAGGTTTGTAGTCCAAAGCAAAAGGTTGAAGCCTATTTTCATAAAATTTAATTTATTAATTAATTAATCTTAACCCATTCAGAATTATTATTACTTGATTGAACAGAGGCATTAATAAATTTCATTATATGTAAACCGTCATCAGCATTTGGCAAAACATCTAACAGTTGTGTTGCTTTATCTGATTCTTGAATTACATCAGCAACGTCAGTATAAATTTGTGCAAATCCTTCAAGATATCCTTCAGGATGACCAGGAGGGATACGAACGTTTGCCATAGATGAATCTTTGTGTATAGGGCCTCCTCTAGTAATGATTTTATCGAGTTCACCGTGCGTGCTTAAAGTTGCATAATTGGGATTTTCTTGAGCCCAATGAAGCGCTCCTTTTTCTCCATAAATGGATATTTTAAAATTATTCTCCTCACCAACTGCTACTTGAGAAATCCATAGACTTCCTCTAACATTATTATTCATTCTAATAAGAATACTAGCATCATCATCCAATCTTCTTCCTGAAACAAATATTGATAAATCAGCGGCTAGAGATTCTAGTTTATGATTCGTAACAAACTCTAACAAATGCATTGTATGGCTACCAATATCTCCAACGGCCCCGGCAACTCCACTCCTCGAAGGATCTGTTCGCCACTCGGCTTGCTTTAATCCATTATCTTCTTCTTTTTTTGCAAGCCAACCCTGAAGATAAGAACCTTTCACAACTCTAATCTTTCCTATAGATCCTTCTTTGACTAGTCTTCGCATCTCTCTTACAACAGGGTAGCCACTATAATTATGGGTAAGAAAAAAATGCGCTTCCGAATTTTTTACGATATTATAAAGCTCTTGCGCCTCATCCAGTGTTGCTGTCATTGGTTTATCACATATAACGTGAATACCTTTTTTTAAAAATTCAATTGCAGGTTGAGCATGCATATGGTTTGGCGTCACAATAGAAACAACTTCAATGCCGTCTTCCCGTAATGCCTCTGCTTTCGCCATTGTGGTAAAATCAGAGTAGCTTCTATCAGGGGCTATGCCGATTTCTTTTGCAGAAGCTAGAGCTTTATCCTCTGTTGAAGATAAGCATCCTGCGATGAGTTCATATCTGTCGTCTATCCTTGAAGCAATCCTGTGTACAGCTCCTATAAAAGCGCCTTGACCTCCTCCAATCATACCTAATTTTAATCGGGTCATTTAATTAATTCCTAAAATTTTTTTGTTAGTTTCTTTATCCATTCCAGAATCAGCAAAATCATCAAAAGCTTTTTCAGTTACATCTATAATATGATCCTGAATTATAGTAGCACCCTCTTTTGCCCCTTGCTCCGGACTTTTTATGCAGCATTCCCATTCTAATACCGCCCATCCGTCAAAACCGTATCCTGAAAGTTTAGAAAAAATAGATTTAAAATCCACTTGACCGTCCCCAAGGGACCGAAATCTTCCAGCTCTGCTAATCCAGGGTTGAAATCCACTATAAACACCCTGTTTACCTGTTGGATTTAATTCAGCATCTTTGACATGAAACATTTTCAATTTATCATAGTAAATATCAATGTGATCCAAATAATTTAAATGTTGAAGCACAAAGTGACTTGGGTCATATAGCATATTGCATCTTTTATGATTTTTCACCCTTTCTAAAAACATCTCAAATGTAACGCCATCATGTAAATCTTCGCCTGGATGTATTTCATAGCATAAATCAACCCCTGAACTGTCAAAGGCATCCAAAATCGGCTTCCATCTTTTTGCCAACTCATCAAATGCTTCTTCAACTAAGCCAGCAGGTCTCTGCGGCCATGGGTAAAGATAGGGCCATGCTAATGCGCCTGAAAAAGTTGCATGTGCTGTTAATCCTAAGTTATTTGATGCAGCAGCAGCTTTCATCATTTGATCAACTGCCCATTCTTGACGTGCTTTGGGATTACCCCTTACGTTTTCTGCAGCAAAACCATCAAAGGCAACGTCGTATGCTGGATGTACAGCCACTAACTGTCCTTGCAAATGAGTTGAGAGTTCTGTTAATTCTAAATTATAGTTTTTTAAAGTGCCTTTGACCTCATCACAGTAATCCTTGCTATTTGATGCTTTTGCTAAATCAAATAACCTGCCATCCCATGATGGTATTTGTACGCCTTTATAGCCTAGTCCTGATGCCCATTTCGCTATGCTATCCAATGAATTAAATGGTTCTTCATCTCCTGCAAATTGAGCTAAAAATATAGCTGGTCCTTTTATTTTTTTCATAAATACCCCCCAAAGACAAAAATCTTTAAAACACTCAAAGAATAGAAAAGATTTTTTTAATTATCCTATTAGGATCATCAAGCTTGTCAAGAGTGTAAAATTGTGTAAATTTAAATTATCATAGATTGTAAATTTATGTAAATTTAATTTATGGAGTATTATATGAAAAACAAATTTATTATTCTTATTTCTTCTTTAGTATTTGCACTTTTCTCATCTACTTCAGCCAAATCAGAAAGTATTACTTTAGGTTGGGCTGCTTGGGATCCAGCAAATGCCCTAGTAGAATTGAGCAAAGGCTTTACTGCTGAAACAGGAATAGACGTTAACTTTGAGTTTGTTCCATGGCCAAATTTTGCTGATAGAATGCTGAATGAACTTAATAACCAAGGAAAAACTTTTGATCTGTTGATTGGTGACTCTCAATGGATTGGAGGTGGCGCAGTGTACGGTCATTATGTAAAACTTAATGATTTCTTTGACCAAGAAGGAATTTCTATGGACGATTTTTCTGATGCAACGGTTTATGCATATTCAACATGGCCAAAAGGAACTCCGAATTACTACGCACTTCCAGCTATGGGTGATGCTTTGGCATGGGCTTATAGAAAGGATTGGTTCGACAGACCAGAACTGCAAAGTGAGTTTCAAGCTAAACACGGTTATGATCTTGGCGTTCCAAAATCTTGGGATGAGTTATATGATATGTGTACTTTCTTCCAGGGCAGAGAAATTGACGGGCAAGTGAGATACGGTGCAGCAATTAATACCGAACGTGGTTCAGAAGGTATAACAATGGGTGTAACTGCAGCTATGTACGCTTGGGGGATGCAATATGAAAATCCTGATAAGCCATACGAAATGGAAGGGTATTTCAATGCACCTCATGTTGTAGAAGCTGTTGAATTTTACAAAAAAATGTATGAGGATTGTACTCCTCCAGGACACTCGGATGCTTATATGGGTGCTAACCTAGATGCGTATAAATCTGAAACAGTTGCGTTCCAAATGAATTGGTATGCTTTTTGGCCAGGTGTTTCTAAAGAGGACGCTGATGGAAGAGTAACAGGATTTTTTGCAAATCCATGCCAAGAAACTTGTGCGGCAACCTTAGGTGGCCAAGGATTATCAGTTGTAAGTTATTCTGATAAAAAAGATTTAGCTCTTGAATATATGAAATGGTTTGCAAAACCTGATGTTCAAGCAAAATGGTGGAGTCTTGGTGGTTATTCATGCCATAAAGATGTGTTAGGTGCATCTGATTTTGTTGATTCAGCTGTTTATGCTCAAGGTTTCTTAGATTCCATGGGTATAGTTAAAGATTTTTGGCAAGAACCAACATTTGTTGAATTAATGCTGCCTATGCAAGAACATATCCATGACTATGTAGTGAACGGTAAGGGAACAGCAAAAGCAGCACTTGATAATATCATTGAAGAATGGGTAGAAGTGTTTGAAGCTGACGGTAAACTATAAATTACTATCTTTCATTAAAGGGCAGTTTGTTTTAAACTGCCCTTTTTTTAATTCTTACATACATGTCAAAAAAATTAATTAATAAGGCACGTGGTTTATCTGACAAAGCTATTGCATGGATATTTATTACACCAACAGTATTGCTTTTATTAGCTATAAATATCTACCCACTTTTTTATGCTATCAGTATGTCATTTACAAACTTCTACGCCAATAAGATTGGAAAAGAAATAAAATGGGTAGGTTTAAAAAATTATATAAAAGTTCTCGGAAAAGAATCTGTATGGGAGCGTATGCAGATTACAGCAAATTTTATGTTCTGGACATTGCTTATCCAAGCTCTAATCGGACTCGGTTTAGCTTTATTACTTAATAAAAAATTTAAAGGTAATGAGCTTCTGACAACATTAATTGTTTTGCCTATGATGTTATCTCCTGCTGTCGTTGGAACTTTTTGGACATATTTATATAACCCTCAAGTAGGAGTGTTTAGTTATATAATGAATTTTTTTTATAATTTTGGACCAATTGATATGATCGGCAGCAGCGTTCTTGCTCCTTGGTCAATTGTTATTGTAGATACTTGGATGTGGACACCGTTTACAATGTTAATTTGTCTTGCTGGTCTTAGATCAATTCCAGATTATTTATACGAAGCTGCTGAGGTTGATCGTGCTAGTCGATGGCAGCAATTTATATATATTACTCTACCTTCTGTATTACCCTTTTTATTATTAGCACTACTTTTTAGAGGTATAGAGAATTTTAAAATGTTTGACATGGTTGTTGAATTGACATCTGGAGGACCAGGTTCTGCAACAGAACTTGCATCAATTCAATTAAAAAGAGAAGCGTTTGAGAAATGGAAAACCGGTTACAGCTCTGCTTACGCTGTTATATTATTTGTTACTATATTTGGTTTTGGTAATGTTTATGTAAAGGTTATGAATAAAATTAAGGATAGATGATGTTAGATAGTGCTAGATCACCTGCAGAATCATCAGGATTTTCCAGAAAGATAGCTGCAACAATTATAATTGTTTATACTGTTGTTACACTTATCCCAATAACTTGGATAATACTTACTGGTTTTAAAAGTGTTGATGGTGCAATCACATACCCACCTGAAGTTTTTTTTAAACCGTCACTAGAAGGGTATGTGAACTTATTTACGACTCGTTCGAGACAGTCACAAGAATATCTTGATTCTCTTCCACCGCCGGATACTTGGTATGAAGAATTAGTTCGTAGTAGAGAAATGGTAATCGCTGGTCCTTCAAAATTTTTTGGAAGATACACTAATTCATTAATCATAGGATTTGGAGCAACATTTTTGTCAGTTTTCTTGGGAGCTTTAGCCGCTTATGCTTTTTCACGATTTAAAATACCATTAAAAGATGACCTAATGTTTTTCATTCTTTCAACAAGAATGTTTCCCCCAATTGCAGTTGCAGTTCCGATTTTTATTATGTATCGAAAAATTGGATTGGGGGACACTCATTTAGGAATGATTATATTATACACCGTAGTAAATCTCAGTTTAGCTGTTTGGTTATTAAAAGGATTTATGGATGAAATTCCAAGGGAATATGAAGAAGCTGCAATGATTGATGGCTATACTAGAATGGGTGCATTTTTTAAAATTGTTTTACCGCAAGCAACTACTGGTATTGCTGCAACTGCCATTTTTTGTATGATATTTGCTTGGAATGAATATGCTTTTGCAGTTCTGTTAACTCAATTCAATGCCCAAACGGCTCCTCCTTTTATTCCAACAATTCTAGGAGAGGGTGGTATTGATTGGCCTGCCATTGCAGCTGGAACTACTCTATTTTTAATACCTGTTATGATTTTTACAGTTGTACTTAGAAAGCATTTACTTAGAGGAATAACTTTTGGAGCGGTAAGAAAATAATGAAAAAAGAAAAAAATATTTTTAAAAAAATATTTCGACGAGTAATTTGGGAAAATCTATCGACTGCCATAATACTTATTGGTGTCTTTATGCTGCTTCAACCTTTTCAAATGTTTCTTTACACTTATTCCTTTATTGTAATTTTAATAGGTACAGTTGGTTTCGTCATAACAAGTCATTTCCCGGATTAATAAAAATGTCAGAAATAAAAATAGAAAGAATCAAAAAAACATTTGACGATTTTGTTGCGGTAGAAGAGTCAGATCTTACTATTAATAATGGTGAATTTTTTGTACTTCTTGGCCCTTCCGGTTGTGGAAAAACAACGACTTTAAGAATGATTGCTGGATTAGAGTTACCAACTTCAGGAAAAATTCTTTTAGATAACGAAGATGTAACTTTTCTTCGGGCTTCTCAAAGAGATATCGCTTTTGTCTTTCAACTTTTCGCACTTTACCCTCATATGAATGTCAGAAACAATCTTGCATTCCCACTAAAAATGCAAAAATTTTCAAAAGATGAAATAAATACAAGAATAAATGAAGTTGCAAATTTATTACGTATAGATCACTTATTAAGTTCAAAAGTATCAGGATTAGCTGGTGGAGATAGGCAACGTGTTGCTTTGGGGAGAGCTATCGTTCGAAGACCAAAAGCATTTTTAATGGACGAGCCACTTGGAACTCTGGATGCTGAATTTCGTGAATTAATGTGTCTTGAATTGCGTAAGTTACATAATAATATTGATGCAACGACAGTTTATGTAACACATGATCAGCTTGAAGCAATGTCTATGGGTGACCGCATTGCTGTAATGCATAAAGGAAGGATTCTCCAACACGGCAAGCCTAAAGATATATATACGAAACCAAAAACTAAGTTTGTTGGATCTTTTATTGGATCGCCAGCAATGAATTTTATACCTGTGAATCATACTATACAAAAAAATCAAAATTCAGTAAAAATTGACAATGAAGAGTATGCTGTGCCTAAGTCTTTTCAAAATACCTCTTCTCAAAATAATGTTCTTGGTGTGCGTCCGGAAAAAATGTTTTTATCTGATAATAAAGGAATACCAGGAGAGGTGTATGGTTCGGAATATTTAGGAACGAGAAAAATTTTAACCATTCAATCGCGGTTTGGAACATATAAAATTAGAGTATCTAATGATGTTAACCTAAAGATAGGTGCCAATGTTAAAATAAGCTTTGATAGTGACTCAGCAATTATATTTGATGGTCAAACAGACGAAGCACTACACAGTGAATTTATAAATTAAAATGGCATCAGTGCATCTAGAAAATATAAATAAAAGTTTTGGAAGCATTAATGCACTTTCAAATCTTAATTTAGAAATTAAAGATGGAGAATTTTTTGTTTTGCTTGGACCAACTGGGGCTGGAAAAACTACTACTTTAAGGATAGTTTCAGGTTTGGAGATGCCAGATTCTGGAAATATATTTTTTAATGAAGAACTGGTTAATAACGTACAACCAGCATTTCGAAATACTTCATATGTTTTTCAACAATATTCTTTATACCCCCACTATTCAGTATACGATAATCTAGCTTTTCCACTACGTTCTCCTCTTCGAAAATCAGATAAAAAAACTATTGATGACAGAGTGCATGAGATAGCAAAATTATTAAAAATTGAAAACAAACTAAATAATAAAGCAACACAGCTATCTGGAGGAGAAATGCAGCGTGTATCATTAGGAAGGGCTTTAGTGAGAGATCCAAACATTTATCTAATGGATGAACCTCTTTCTTCTTTAGATGCTAAGCTAAGAGAAGAATTAAGGGTGGAATTAAAAAAAATCCAAACTGATCTATATGCTACAATCTTATATGTAACACATGATCAAATTGAAGCTACTACAATGGCAGATAGAATAGGGGTATTGAAAGAAGGGCTATTAACTCAAGTAGGCACCCCTCAGGAAATCTATGAGGAGCCAAATTCAATATACGTTGCCAACAGATTGGGGTCGCCAAAAATAAATATATTAGATAACAAACAAATCCATAATTCGCAAAATAGTTCTGCGAGTTATGTTGGCATTAGACCAGAAGATATTAAAATAGATCAAAATGGCTCATATAATGTGAAAATTGAAACTACTGAATTGTTAGGTGCGGAAACTCTTGTCTCTTTTAAATCCGATACTGTTAACGGCATTCTTTTAACTCAAGAAAATATAAATGTTGGTGAAGGCGATAATATTAAAATAGGCATTAATGAAACCAAAATATTATATTTTGATAATAATGAACAAAGAATGAGATAATGGATTCAGAAAAAATATTTAATGCTTTAAATCAAATAAAACTATCCATTGATCAACACAAAGACGAAATAGAAAAATTAGATCAAGAAATTGGTGACGGGGATCATATATTCAATATTCAACGAGGAATCAAAGAATCATTAGATTTAAAAGATGAATTAAGCGGACAAGCTCCAGATGAAGTGCTCAAAAAAATTGGCATAAAGATTATGACTACCGTGGGTGGTTCTTCTGGTGCGTTATTTGCTACCTTGCTGATGGGTATGTCCAAAAAATATAATGATGAATTATCAGACCAAAAAAATATCGCTGTAATGTTTACTGAAGGTGTTGAAGCAATGAAAAAAAGAGGTAAGTCTGATTTAGGAGAGAAAACAATGTTGGACGTTCTTATTCCCGTATCTAATGAGCTTCAAAAATCATCTGATCAAGAAGATATAAAACGCATTGCTGAAAAAATAAAAGCAGCTGCAAAAAAAGGAATGTTATCTACTAAAAATTTAATTGCAACCAAAGGAAGAGCTTCTTTTTTAGGAGAGCGCGCTAAAGGACATATTGATCCTGGTGCAAGATCTTCTCAATTAGCTATTGATGCTATTTGTAATACAATTATAAATACATAAAAAAATGAAAAAATTTGTAAATAATGTTGATGATATTTTAACAGAAAGTTTGACAGGCTTTGGTGATGCTCATAGCGATATATTAGAGGTAAAATTAAAACCAGATTTTGTTTCAAGAAAATTAAAACCTGCAAAACCAAAAGTAGCTCTAATATCTGGAGGAGGTTCTGGGCATGAGCCTCTGCATGGAGGTTTTGTTGGTTATGGAATGCTTGATGCAGCTTGTCCAGGTCAAGTATTTAGTGCGCCTACTCCTGATCAAATGGAAGCGGCAGCTAATCATGTTCACTCAGGAAAAGGTATTTTATTCATCGTAAAAAATTACTCGGGTGATATTATGAATTTTGAGATGGGTGCAGATATGCTTAACCTTGAACAACAAACAATTGTTGTAAATGATGATGTTGCTGTAGAAGATTCAACTTTTACAACGGGACGACGGGGAGTTGCTGGAACTATGATTGTAGAGAAAACTGTTGGCAGTTTAGCTGAAACAGGAGCTTCATTAGATGAATGTAAAAATTTTGGTGATCACGTTAATAAAATGACAGGTTCAATGGGAGTGGCGTTTACAAGTTGTACTGTACCTGCTGCTGGAAAACCAACATTTGATATTGGTAGAGATGAAATGGAGTTTGGCGTTGGTATACACGGGGAGCCTGGAAGAAAAAGAGAGAAAATTAAAACCGCAAATGAAATTGTAGCAGAACTTATGGATGCTATACTGGAAGATCTAAGCCCTAATAATAACCAAGAAGTTTTATTACATGTCAATGGTTTTGGAGGGACGCCTTTAATGGAGCTTTACTTATTATTTGAAGCAGCTAAAAAAATACTTGATCAAAAAAACATCACTGTCTCTAGATCTTTAGTTGGCAATTATACAACTTCACTTGATATGGCTGGCGGATCTATTACTGTTACAAAGCTTGATGAAAAAATAATTGAACATTGGGATAGTCCTGTTCACACCGCCGCCCTGCGTTGGAAAATGTAAATTACATTAATTTACAAAAATTATTATAAAGTATCGTTGCGTAGGTATTCATATCTTTCATATTGGCTTTTGCAATTTTTTCAAATTTTTCAAGCGCTCCCGGACCCAGGCTTTCTTCTAGTGCGTTTTTATACGCAGGGATGCATCCCCAATCACTGACAGTATTGCTTTTTATTTCAATATGTAATTGTATTCCATAGGCGTGATTTTTGTACTTAAAAATTTGGTACTTGGTTGTCGGAGATGAAGCCAACAAAGTGATATTTTCATTATCTTCTAGTGAAACTACTTCATAGGAATGCCATTGCAATGCCTTGATCACCTTGGGATACGAAGAAAATAACTGATCCTCATTTCTTTTTTCATTCATATCAACATTAAGAATACCAATTTCAGGTGGAGAGGATTTAACAACCTCTCCTCCAACAACTTCGCCCAAAAATTGACACCCCAGACAAAATCCTAAAAAAGGCTTCTCCAAATCAATGACAAATTCTTTTATCCTTTCTTTCTCTTCAACAATCCAAGGATATTCTTCAATCATATGAGTATCCATCGGACCGCCCATACAAAACATCCCATCAAATTGATTGATGTTTTCAGGAATTTTTTCCCCAACGTCAAGTTCCACTGTCGTTAAATCAAAACCATCAGCGACCATCAAATCCTTGATGTACCCTGGAGTTTCACTTTCAATATGTTGAAGAATAAGTATTTTCATTTTTTAGCGCTTTCCTTATCAAGTAACCGTTTTTTGAGTGAAAGTCCACCCCGGCTAGAAAATCCTCCCAAGCTTCCATCCGTTCTTATTACGCGGTGACAGGGGACGATTAATATGTGTTTGTTTTGACCACAAACGTTTCCTACATAACGAGGAGATGTTTTAACCGCCTTTGCAATTTCACCATAACTTTTCGTTTCACCATAAGGTATTTTTATTAATTCTTTCCAAATTTTTATTTGAAGACTACTGCCTTCCATTAAAATATTAGAATTTATCTTTTTTGTCTTCTTAGAAAAATAATTATTCAGATTTTTCTTTAACTTGTTAAGTGAAATTGATTTACCCCTATTATTAGACTTGGTAAAGGACACTGATAGAATTTTATTATTTTTTTCACTGGCGGAAATCCAGCCAAACTTGGATTTAAAGGAAATGGTGTTTTTCACATTTTCATCCTATCAGGAATCATGGATAAAGTTGATAATAAAAAGTACTGTATGGATTGTTGTATGAAATCAATATAAGCTTGGAATTATATAAATGACTGAGTTAGATAAAAAACCTACGTTTTTGGAAAATGTTGAAATGATGGTTAATGACACCATTGATCGTATTAAAATTGATCCTAATATTTCAAAAATTCTAAAAACATGCCGTTCTGTAATACAGCTTAAATTTCCAGTAAAAATAAAAGGGGAAATTAATATATTCCATGGATGGAGGGCTGTTCATTCAAATCACAGACTGCCCGTTAAAGGCGGCTTGCGGTATTCAACGGATGTCAATCAGGGGGAGATTGAAGCTCTGGCGTCCTTGATGACTTTCAAGTGCGCTCTTGTTGATGTTCCATTTGGCGGCGCCAAGGGAGGTTTGCTGATCGATCCCAAAAAATATGATGAAGAATCCCTTGAAAGAATTACGAAAAAATTCGCAAGAGAATTAATACGGAGGGGCTATTTAAGTCCTGCAAGAGACGTGCCAGCCCCTGACGTGGGGACATCGCAAAGAGAAATGGGATGGATTCTTGATGCTTATAAAAGTTCACGTCCGGATGACATCAACCACGTGGCATGCGTGACAGGAAAATCAGTTAATCACGGAGGAATAAAAGGAAGGTTGGAAGCCACAGGAAGAGGCGTGTGTGAGGCATTAAAAGAATTTTTTCGCCATCCGGATGAAGTAAGTAAGGCTAACATTGGTAACCCTAACTTAAATGATCAAAGGATCATAATACAAGGATTTGGCAATGTGGGGCTTCATTCCGCTAAATCATTATTCGCAACTGGCGCCAAGATCATCGGCATTGCTGAAAAAGATGGCGCCATATTTAACAAAGAAGGAATTAACATAATTGAATTAGAAGAATACAAGCAAGGCAAGAAAACAATATTAGGTTTTCCCAACACTAAAACAATTGACGTTTCAAGTGATCTGCTGACTTATGATTGTGATATTCTTATCCCTGCCGCTTTAGAGAACGTCATAACCCTGAAGAATGTTGATAACATAAAAGCAAAAATAATTTGTGAAGCCGCGAACGGGCCTGTGAGTTACAGGGCTGATAAAAAATTAAAGAGTAGAGGCACAATAATCATACCTGACATTTATGCTAATGCCGGAGGCGTCACTGTTTCTTACTTTGAGTGGATTAGAAACATCAGCCACATTCGAATGGGACGTTTACACAAACGCTATGAAGAGGACAGAGGGGAGGTAATTCTTAAAGCCTTAGAACAAATTTCTCCAAACAAACTTTCCCAAGATTTAACAAATCAATTAGTCCACGGTGCCAATGAAGAAGACATCATTGCCTCTGGTCTGGAAGATACGATGAGAGTTTCTTTTCAAGAAATATTGGAAATGAAATCTGCTTATAATCTTGATGATTACAGAATGGCAGCTTACGCTATCGCGTTGAAAAAAATAGAAAAATCATATTTAGAACTTGGTATATAAATTATGTTTCCTGAAAACTATTGGTTGTATTTACAAATTCTTTTCTTTCTGTTCATCACCCCTGGCTCGCCAAGAGTGGTGATGTGTTCATACACCATGTCCTATGGCTTGAAAAAATCTGTATGGACAGCTTTAGGTGACATTTCTGCCAACTCCTTACAGTTGGTCTTTGTCGTCATTGGATTTGGATTATTTGTAAAAGATAACCCTATTATCCTTACAACACTCAAGTGGATTGGCGTTGCCTATCTTTTATATCTAGCCTATGACTTATATAAATCAAAAGCTAAAGAAATTAATACTTCGGATACGCACGAAAAAAGCATTTTATCCTTTTTTAAAGATGGTTTTTTAGTAGCCGGACTTAGTCCAAAAGCCTGGGTGTTTTTTGGTGTGATTTTCATTCAATTTTTAAATTATAATTTAAGTTCAATTAACTTTGCCGTGCAACTTGTTATTCTATGGCTGTCCTACATCTTATTGGATTTCATCACTCTTATTATGTACGGCATTACTGCGGATAGAATTTCTGTCTGGTTAAAAAGCAACCCTAAAACAATCAATATGATATCGGCAATTGCCCTGGTGATTATTGCCCTGTTTGTGGCCTTATTCCAAAAAACATAACATATTATTACCTATCAACATTTCTCATAGTTTGCGGTAAGGTAATTAGTAAATGTCAAAAGAAAACTCATCTTTAAAAAAAATATTTGACTCAGCTCTGCAGAATCATAAAATAAACAATTTTCAAAACGCAGAGAAACTTTATAAAAAAATTTAAAAAAATTAATAAGAATTCTCATTTTTGTTTATTTTCCCCTCAACATTCCTCTTAGTTGATGGTAGGTAAGATATTGATGGCACCCTCTTTAGGATATTTGACACTTTGGCTTTCATTGTGCTTTGCAATTTTACAATTTATTACCTCTTTTAAAAAAGATGCTAGCTCTATTCCGCAATTTCATAAAATTGCAGCCATCGGTTTGCTTCTCAGTACATTCTTTTCTTTTTTCTCTCTTATGTACAGTCATATTGTTTCAGACTTTAGTGTATTAAATGTTTTTCAAAATTCACACTCAACAAAACCTTTGCTTTATAGAATTTCAGGTGTTTGGGGAAATCATGAGGGGTCCATGTTGTTATGGATCCTTGTTCTCTCCGCCATCAATTACTGGATTTATAAATTATATAATGGCACAAACTCCATCTTTGTTTCCAAAGCTCTGCAAATGCAGGCCTTCATCACGATTGGTTTTTTAGTTTTCATCTTAAGCGCATCAAATCCTTTTGAAAGAATGATTCCATCCCACCCCAACGGGTTGGGTTTTAATCCCATTTTACAAGATCCCGCCTTGGCCATTCATCCCCCGCTGTTATATTTTGGTTATGTGGGTTTTTCAGCGGCTTTTTCCTTAAGCATCGCGGCAATGCGCCTGGAAAATGATCATAAAATACCTTGGCACAAATATATGAAACCTTTTGTCATTGCGGCATGGACATTCTTGACTGCAGGGATAGCGTTTGGATCTGTCTGGGCTTATTATGAACTAGGATGGGGGGGCTGGTGGTTCTGGGATCCGGTTGAAAACGCTGCTTTGATGCCTTGGTTGCTGGGAACTGCCCTATTGCATTCGTTAATAACCGTTGAAAGAAAAAAATCACTTCAAACATGGGTGCTGCTCCTAGCCATACTCGCATTCCTGCTAAGTGTCATTGGAACATTCTTAGTGCGATCAGGAATCCTAACAAGCGTTCATACCTTTGCTTTGGATCCTGCAAGAGGCGTGTACATACTTTCGTTTGTAACCCTGTTAGGTGGATATTCCCTGGGATTATACGCCTTCAAATCAAAAAATTTTTTCAATAAAGATTATTTTTCATTTTTCAGCAAGGAAGGCTCCATACTGGTAAACAACCTTCTCATGGTCATCGTATGTGCGTCGGTTTTCTTTGGCACAACGTATCCTTTATTTGTTGAAATTTTTTCCAATAACAGAATCTCCATTGGTGAGCCCTATTTCAATTCAACGGTCATTCCTATTATGATTCCCGCCATACTTGTAATGGGCATAGGTCCGGTCTTGTCCTGGGGAAAAGTAGATTCTAAAAAAACAAGGCGACAAATTTTTACAAGCATAATTCTGACGATATTAGCTACGATAATGTTTTTTTCATTCTACCGCTCTTTTAATCTCTTTGGATTAGTGGGGATTGTTTTATCTTCCTGGATAATCAGCAATGTTCTTGTCACATTATTTATTGGCATAAAAAAAGAGAGTGATAAAAAAACACTCTCTTCAGTCAATTGTTTTAAGCACTTTAATGGCATGATTGTATCGCACCTTGGAGTTGGATTGCTCATACTGGGAATTACGGGATCTAGCATATGGCAGGAAGAAAACATAACCCGGATGAAAGTAAGTGATGAAACTATTGTTAAAAACTACAAAATTGTCTTTAAAGAAATAAACAAACTTGCGGGTCCCAATTACTATGCCCTTGAAGGAAGTTTTTGGGTGTATAATGAAAAAAATAAAATCATCACGGTCTTAAGGCCTGAAAATCGGATCTATCCTGTTACAAACAACACATCTTCCGAAGTGTCCATACACACCAATTTACTCAGGGATTTATACATCGTTCTGGGCGAGGGGGACATTAATGAGGGCTGGGTTGTCCGGATTTATTATAATCCTCTTGTCGTTTGGATGTGGATTGGGGTGTTGATTATCGTCATCGGCGGCTTGTTGGCTCTTAAGAGCAATTTAACAATTTTGAGACGAGGCAATTGATGCGAAAATATTTTTTATCCGCACCCTTAATAATATTTTTTTGCATGATGATCGTTTTTTATTATTTTCTTATTATTAAGCGCGATCCTTCAGAGCTCCCCTCTGTCCTGATAAATCAAAAGGCGCCAATGTTTGAAACAACAACCCTGTTTGACAACAAGCCATTTGTATTTGAAGAAGAATCAGGACAACAAGTCCTGGTAGTAAATTTCTTTGCCACATGGTGCATACCTTGCCGAGAGGAGCATCCCTACATTAGCAAGCTATCAAAAGAAAAAAACATTGCAGTTATTGGTGTCAACTATAAGGATGATTCCCGAAAAGCGATTCAATGGCTCAATGAATTAGGCAATCCTTATTCCAAAGTGGTTGTTGATTCCAACGGACGCATTGGTTTGGACTGGGGCGTGTACGGACTTCCTGAAACATTCATTGTTAATGAAAATAACATCATCCTCCACAAACAAGTGGGACCCATTACAAATGAGAAATACGATGATTTCATTATGCACATTGAGAACAGCATTAAATGATTCAAAAAAATCTTTTATTCAATAAAATATTTTTTTTATTTCTGATGATAACCCTGGCAGGAGCAACTGTTTCGAATATCAGTTATGCTGTTGAACCCGAGGAGTTTTTAAAAGATCCAAAGCAGGAATTACGAGCGCGTGATATTTCAAAAAATGTCAGATGTTTGGTTTGCCAGAATCAATCCATAGATGAATCGTCAGCGCCGCTTGCCAAAGACCTGCGAATGACTATCAGAAATAAAATAACAGAAGGATTGACGGATAAAGAAATTTACAAATTCTTGACCGACAGGTATGGGGATTTCATTCTTCTTAACCCTCCTCTTAAGTCAAGTACAATGATTCTCTGGACACTACCTTTTGTGTTATTTTTTATTGCACTCTTTGTGCTCTATCAGCACAATAAAAATTCCAAATTAAGATAATGCGATAAATATACCGATGTACAATACAGCAAAAATTAATGCTGATATTCCGAATTCAAAAAAACCATTATCAAACGGTCCCTCATGCTGCTGTCCATCATAGGATTGATCGGTTTCATCATCGATGACTAAATTTTTTTCAAAGTAACTTTCGCGCATAACTTTTCTCCTTCTTGTTCAAAGATAAACATAATGAAAATATTAATTTTGAGTTAGATCAAATAAATGTATGATTTGATTTGGATCAATTATCTCATAAGAAGTAAAGTATTTTGCTCATCATTTTTCGTAGTTTGTGGTAGTGAGATTATAATTTTCTTAAATTTTTTTTCATTCTATTTGACTTCCAAAACGTTTTGGATTTAAGTTGGGTGATTAATTTAGTTATTCTGTAAAAAAATAACCATGAAAAAAAAAATAGTATTAATTGGTGCGGGTAGTACAAATTTTGGCCTAGGTACGATCGGCGATATTTTCAAATCAAAAATTCTCGCTGGCAGCACAATCGTGCTTCATGACATTAATGCCGAAGCATTAAAAAATTCTGAAACCATTGCAAAAAATTATAATGTTCAGTTAAATTTAAATTTTAATATTCAAGCAACAACATCTCGTAAAGAAGCTTTAAAAAATGCGGACTTTTGCATTATCTCAATTGAGGTTGCTCCAAGATTTGATTTATGGGATCAAGACTGGAAAGTGCCCCTGCAATACGGATTTAAACAGGTTTTCGGTGAAAACGGCGGACCTGGAGGTCTTTTTCATTCGTTGAGAGTCACTCCCCCCATAGTTGAAATTTGTGATGACGTCACTGCAATCTGCCCAAAAGCATTTGTATTCAACTACACCAATCCGATGCAACGCGTGTGCCAGACTGTAACTACGAAATACCCAAAGATGAAATTTGTTGGCCTTTGTCACGAGATCGTCTCCATGAAAAGGCAGTTGCCTGACATTATGGAAACTCCATTTGAAAATATTGAATACAGGGCTGGTGGATTAAATCATTTCAGCATTTTAGTAGAAGCAAGATACAGGGATAGTGGTAAGGATGCCTACCCTGTCATTAGGGAAAAGGGATTAAGTTATTATAAAAACTATATCAACGATCATGAAGTCCAATCACAAAAACCTGGCGGGGAACGAGGAGTTTTTTTTGAACTTCTTAATAGATATAATTATCTTCCAATCACAACAGACAGTCATTTAGGGGAATATATCCAGTGGGCTTACAGTGTGGCTGATCATGAAGCTATCTTGGATTTCTACAAAAAGTACAGAAAAAAATGCCTGACATTTTATGAATCAGAAGATTCTTATCGTGATTATTTTGATCTCAGTAAAAAACCAAAGGAAAGAGTAGTGGCCATCATTGAGGGCATAGTGGATAATCTTAATTACGAAGAAGCTGCGGTCAACCTTCCAAATAAAGGTTATATTGAACATTTACCAGATGACATAGTTGTTGAAATTCCAGCTGTTATTAATACGAAAGGTGCCAAGGGCATTAAATTGAAAAATTACCCTTTTGATTTTTCTTCATTATTATTAAATCAAGCTGGCGTTATGAGACTTACAGCAGAAGCCATATTAGAAAAATCAAAATCTAAGGCTCTGAAAGCTCTCTTAGCTGACCCTGTGGTGGACAATCCCGTTCAAGCTGAAAAATTGTTGGATAAAATGATTGAAATTCAAAAAAAACATCTTGGATACTTGAAATAATCATATTAATTTTCGCTTATTAGCCAATTATTAATTAGATATTTTATAAAAATAAAAATAATTAAAAATAATGTTTCAGTTCAACATAATACGTGTTGGACAGCCTGCCGAATTCACTTTGTATGTTGGGATTTTGCCAACTGGTGCCATTGGGTCTCTTGCCAAAATTCATCTGTCCGCCAATCACAAAGTCCGTGTTATCAGTAACTGATCTGTGAAAAGAAAAATTGTGTTGATTGGAAGAATCAGCCCAGGCAAACTTCGTGTCGTATCGACCAATCAATAAAGGGGTGAACTCGTAACTTAGTGATGCGGCGCTTAAGTGATTGTTCAAAGAAGTGCTTACGCCATTTTTTAAACGGACATCAGAGGCATCAAGATTATCAGAATCCCCAACTCCGTTGAAGAGATGTTCAACTGTTAATTGCAATTCATTATCATAACGATAACTGGCTCCTAATATATTCATAAAGTAATTTTTCACTAAATTGCCCTGATACGAGCCTGGCATAGAAATTGCCTCCGCCCCCCATAAATAGGTGATTTCATCATACATATTAATAGAGCCCAGTTCTCCATCTATCTCCAAGCCCAAACGATGCCCTTCAGGCTCCCGTTTATATAAAAGCGCATAATCTACATCCTGGTAATTAGTGTATCCTCGCAATAAATAGCCTATTTCCTCTTTTATTCCGACCCATTGGTATGATTGAACCGCGCTGTTTTCCAAATAACTGCCAGATGAGGTGAGAATATTTTGTTCATTTAGGACTGCAGTCAGTCCGCTAAAATTACCTACAGCTTTATCGATTTTTACTGCATCAATTCCTGCCTTATATTCCTGACCAAGGTAAGGGCTTCCATAATAATCAAATAAATTCCAAAAAGTGGGCTTACCGAAACTGGTTGCGAGTCTTCCAACTTGAATGTCTAGATCCTGTACAGAAAATTTCACATTGGCCCGATCAATATAAGAGTGTGCACTGCGATCGGCGTCATTGATCCAGTCATCACTAAGATCTACGGATAACATAGAAATATCTCTTCCTCCCACACCTGTCTTTGCATTAGAATAATCATACGCTTGCACAGCATGTAACTCGTATGAATGCTTGTTATAAATATCGCCCTCCACAATTATTCTAGCTATTGAAAAAAATTCTTGCGTGCTGTCCTGATCAAAATAGGGTGAAAAACTGTAATGGTCATAAAGTTTATAACCAGATTGCACGCTGCCACTTATTTCAATATCAAAATTCTCGGCAAATGATTGTGAAGAGTAGAATGCCAGTACGAAAAACAGTATCTTTTTAAAAGTGCCAGGAAGCATTAAAAAAAATCATCTATGAGCAAATTGCTCTGTTTCTTCTATGGATGCCTTCTCACTATGAATCATTCCGTCTTTTAAAATAATAATCTTTTTTGCAAACTTGATGACTGCTGGATCATGAGTGGAAAACAAAAAAGTTGTGCTGTTGTTTTTATTCAAAGCCGTCATAAGTTCCAAAAGCGATTGAGCTGTTTCAGAATCTACATTCGCTGTTATTTCATCTGCTAAGACCAGTTGTGGTTCCGTCGCAACTGCTCTTGCAATAGCTACGCGTTGTTGCTGTCCGCCACTCAACTCGCGCGGATACCTATTTTCCAGTCCGTCCAATCCCATTTCTTTAAAAAGATGCATAACCTTCTCTCGCCGTTTAACGGGCGCGACTCCCTGTAACATGAGCACATATTCGGCATTTTCATAGGCGTTCAAAACAGGGAGTAAATTATAATTTTGGAATACAAACCCGATATGTTGACGACGTATCATACTTAAGGCTTTATTGGATAATGTGTTAAAATCCTGATCATTAAATTTTACATCTCCGCTAGTTGCTCTATCCAACCCGCCAATAATATTGAGTAAGGTGCTCTTTCCACAACCAGAAGGGCCCATCATTACTGAAAAATCACCTTCGAGAATTTTCACGCTAATTCCTCGCAAAGCTTTTGTTAAAACTTTTCCTTCACCGTAATTTTTTACAACTTCATATAACGATGCGATTTCTTTCTTTGTGCTCATATAGACCTCAACTCATCAGTGATTGAAATACGTGATATTAAATATATTGGTAAAACGCTCAATAACAGAACCGCGCAAAAGAACGAGATGCTGATTTGCAAAGTCAGGGATGTTGAGAAAAATGGTGTAATGACTGTATCCATTCCAAATCCTCCTATCTCCATATCTTCTGGGTTAACATCTTCAAACATATTCATCAAATCATAGCCTTCCACCCATTTCGCGAGACCAATACCCGATAAGGATCCTAACGGACAAGCAATGATTCCGAATATAAAAGTTTCAAAAAATATTTGAAGTTTCAGTTCTATTTGCTGTGTGCCTAATGCCAACAGAGAGGCGAACTCTCTTTTCCGTTCCAATGTAGACATCAATATCGTGCTAAACATTGTAAACAGCACGATCACAACCAACATAAACATAAAAGATATAACAGCGGTGCGATCCATACGAATCGTTGTAGCTATATCTGGCATTATTTGTTGCCAAGACAGAAAAACACCGTTGTTTTTGGCTAATTTGTTTTGCCACTCTTTAAGGAGTTTTTCATGAGCATCAGAATTTTTTACAATAATGCCTAACTGTGAGGTAGAGTTGTTATCCAAGCCCGCTATCTTTCTAGCAAAACCGATGTCACTTTGCACAAAATGACCGTCAATCTGCTTTGATCCCGTTTCAAAAATGCCTTTTACACGAAACAAATCTTCAATCATTTCACCGTTAATGTCATTTGTTGTAAAAACAAATTTTTTTCCAACCTTAATATTTAATCGTTCTGCTAACTTAATTCCCACTATAACCCAGCGGCCATCTCCTTTGGACAAATATTCTCCTGCAACAATTGATTCCGGTAAAAAAGAAATTGTTATTTCTTTTGACGGTTCTATCCCCATCAAGGATACTCCGACAGCACCTTTAGCGGTATGAGCTACGCCCTGTAAATTCACTATTTGCTTTGTAGACACAACTTCATCCTTGTCATTCAATACGCTGTTGATTGTTTGAATATCATCGACCCACAAGTCATTGGAAGGTGAGTTGCGATATTCGACATGTTCGTAAGTCACATGTCCTGACATCAGGCGTGCTACGTCATCAACAAGACCTGCATAAAAACCCCACGCAACGCATACAAAAAAAGTTGGAATGCACGTGGCAATCAATATGGAAAATAATGAAATGAACGTGCGTCTTTTGTTGCGCCAAATGCTGCGCCAGGCAATTTTTAATATCAGTAAAAATTTTATCATCATGGCTTGTAGTGAATAGCCTCCACGGGTTTAATCCGAGCTGCAATGCTTGCTGGATAAATTGAAGCCACAATGCTGGTCAGCATCATTAACACGACTGGAAGAAAAACAGATTTAAGTGAAACGCTTGCTCTCCATATTGGATCGAACACTATTCCTCCAATTGCAAGATTTCCTTTACCGCTAATATCAATTCCGTACACTTGCAGATACATTGCTATGCTCAACCCAATCACCGTGCCTATAATTGAAGCAAGGAAAGTTAACAGGATTGCTTCTAAAGATACCTGTCTTATGATTAACCAGGGTGTTGCTCCAATTGCTCGAATGATGCCAAATTCCTTCATCCGGTCATATGTCGACATAACCAACGTATTCATCACTCCAAGGCTTGCGGCAATGGTAAATATTAAACTAAACATCGTGAGCATAAAGACAGACATTTTCTCTGTCATTATCGCAATGGTTGGCATCAGTTCTTTCCATGTCTCCACTGCTACGCCAGCAGCCTTGGCAGACATGAGTTTTTGTATTTCTTCTGCTTCCAACTTCCCCTTGGAATTTAATGCAATTTCATGAATATGATTATTAGTAGAGAATAATATATCAAAATCATCTCTTAAAATTATAGCTGCCCCTCTATCAATGTTATCGGCCACATTCCCTAAGATGCCCGTTACATAAAAAAGTTCATTACCCAATGAGCCATCAGCACCTTGGACAAATATTACCAATTCGGTTCCCAGTTCTGCCGCTAGTGAACGGGCCAATTTATTACCCAATACAACCTTCTTTAATGATGTTTTTGTTAAAAAATTTCCTTCATCGATATGATTGGCAAAGTCGAAATATTTGAGTTCTGATTCTGGATCAATGCCCCAAAACTGCGTGCCAGCCGATTTTGTTCCTGATGAAATCAAGCCAAATCCATAGCTTCGTTCCACTATGCCAATATTGTTTTCTTTTGCAACTGCTCTAATCTCTTCTACATTTTTTAATGATTTGTAGATGGAGCGATCATCAAGATAACCAGCTGCATGAATCTGGACTTCCCCAACCACAAGGTTGGTTGTGTTATATACCGCTTTTCCAATCAGGCCTATAATCAAAGATTGAAAGATAATTAAAATAGCAATACACAATGCAACAGCTGTAATCGTTACATTCGTCCTTGTGGAGTTGCGCCATAAATTTCGCCAACTAATTTTCACTAGTTTCATTTACTGTTTATTCTCCATTATTGTTGTAGTTTGCGCAAAGAAAAAAATTCATCATCAATTGCAACATCAAATTGAATTTCCTCCCACTTAACAGTAGTTGATTCTCCAGGTTCATCTGTCGGAATTATGCTCATCAGTGTTGGAATCATTTTTCCATTCATTTTTTGAATATTGGTAAATTCAAGGGTGCGGGATAATAATAAGTCCTCGTCATAATAAATCATCCGTAAAGGAATATAATCATCAGCATATACTACAACTTCAACCTTGCCCCAAACAACAGCAGCCTCCTTGTTGGGTATGCACGTGATTTCTACAACCTCTTCGCCATCCCGCATACCTTCAAACGTTATGGAAAAAGTATAGTCTTCCGCCATACGTGATTGCTTGACTAAATCATCATTAGTAAAGTGCGATCCCATCCAAGATGAAGACATCATGGAAGATGGTATCTTAACCACACGCTTAACCTTCGGCATATAGTTCCAAACATTTTTATCAACGCGAAGCGTGGCTAATCCTTTTTCTTTCTTAGGTTTGAGAACTTTAATCAGACTTTTATCTTCATCTTTAGACCATTGTTCCAACGTCAAAGTCCGCTGCCAATTAACAGTTATCACTGATAAAGTAATTATCCCGTGACTTGCATTTGACCGGTAAAGATCATCAACGTTATCAAGTATTTGTTCTGTATCTAAGCTTTCGGCATATATATGTTTTGGAAAGAAAATAATTATACATGAAAACAACAGGACGATTCTAAACATTAAATATATTAACGTTATACTTTTATATTAAACTATTGTTAATGGAATTTTTGTTAATCCCCAAATTGTTCGGCTTTCCAAACTTCGTTGTTATGTCTTATTACATCGAATGCAATGGCAACTCTTTCTTCTTCGGAATGAAAAGGAATGGTTTTGTGATAAAGGGATGAAGGAAACAATGTTAAATTACCAACCTTAGGAGGAAAAAATTTTGTAGGAACATAATTTCTAACGATTTTAAAGTTTTCCCCGTGTAAACTGCATTCTAATCCGCCCTCTTTATCTTTTATTTTAGTTGGTATTTTCAAATAAAAGACACCACTCAACCATCCGGATGGATGAATATGATTTTCGTTGTATCCCTCTTTTTGCAATCTTACACACCATATGTAAAGTTTGAATCTTTTTGGCCACTTTCTAATTAGATCGCAACTCTTATTCTTGTGATGTTTTCTATATAGGTTAATTTCCTTTAGAATCATTTTTTCTAAAACGGAAAGTTTCGGTAATTTTAAATCAGACAAATTCTCCATAGTAGAATATCCATTAACTTCCGTTTTGCCGTAAGGAGCCCATACAAATTTTTGTTGGATCATTTCATCATATAATTCTTGTGAAAATTTATCAAAGTCTTCAAAATATTTTATTAAATTTGTCTGATAAAGTAATTCAAGAGGATCGGGGCAAAATGGATGGTAGTTTTTTATTCTGAATTGTTGTGATAAAAAAGAATTTACTGCGGCTACCCACGTATTGTAGGGGTCTTTTTTAGATATTTTTTTTATTTGTTTTGTATATTCATCTTTCATTCCCAAAACCAACAGACATTCCAATATCCTAGCATTGGTTTTGCGGTGCCGCGATCTGATATAACAATCTAATGCCTCTTTATAGTTATTTAACAGCCTATATGTTTCTCCCATAGTAAAATAAGCAGCAACAAAATTATTATCTAGACCAGTTGCTTTCTTATAAAACAATATAGCTTCAGAATAATTTTTTTGACTCTGGTGTATCACCCCTAAATTGAAATATGCATCTGCATTATTTGAATCTAATTCTAGCGCCTTTTTTAAACACGTAATTGCACCTAGATCATTCCTTTGCCTGATTAGTATAGAGCCTTTGTTATTATGTGCGCTGGAGAGTTCTGGTTTTAGATTGATAGCATCTTCAAAACATTTTAGCGACTCATCATAATATCCTAATTTTTGATATGCTATGCCTAAATTTTGCATTGCTGATACAAAGTTAGGATTAATAGATAACGCTGTTTTTAAAACATCTATACTTTTGCCGAACTTTTCCTGTTTAAGCAATATGGTGCCATGCAAATTATGCAAAACATCTAATTGTGGATTTACTTTTAAATATTCGTTAATTTTTTTTTTCGCTTTATGAAGTTCACTGTTATTTATAAAAAGCACAACTTGATCTATGGATTCTTTGCTTATTTCTTTCATTGTTAATAATTTTTATATTCTAGTATATTTATTTTTATGAAAGAAATTGATCTACATCAATCGCAATTTATTTTTTACAAAAAATTGATCTGAATCAATGAAATCTTATTTTTCATTCTAAAAAAACTGAATAGTTATGATAGAAATGAATAGAGCTCATACTTCAATTATAACTAGAGATATTATATGTATTAAACTATAGTTTATTTTAAAATGGCAACATCAATTAACAGTAATTTTCATTGGAAATGCCAGCATACCTGGAAACGCAGTTTATATAATACAATGTGGTGTCTTATAGGATGCAGCATCGGGGATTTTGGAACAATCTTTGTTTTTCAGACACTCAACACACATTGGTCTACACTAGCCATTATGATCTTGGCTATGATAAACGGTTTAATAACAAGCATAGTTCTTGAAACATTCATTCTTATGAATCAAATGAAAATATCAAGTGCTTTAAAAACTGCTTTGGGTATGAGTTTCATTTCAATGATCATCATGGAGATTACTATGAATATTCTAGACTGGTTATTAACTGGCGGGGCTATTATAACTTGGTGGGTTGTGCCCATTATGCTGGTGGCTGGTTTTATTGCGCCTTGTCCATACAACTATTGGCGTTTAAAAAAATATGATCTTGCATGTCACTAAATATTTATTGATTTGATTTTTTTTATTCAATTCCTGCAAAAAAACTACAGCGGAATTTCGGTTAGTTGATCTATAATTTTATTCTTTATAGGAGTAAAATTATTTCCTACCCGCAACATTGCCTTTCTTGCAATCTTTGAAAATAATGAATCACCTGTATATAATTTAACGATTGCGTTTGTTCCCAAATATAATGGCTTACTTGCCCGTCTGTGCTTCATCTCATATTTTTCTAAAATATTTTGCAAACCAAAATCTAATTTTCGCTTCAATGCAAATTTTATTTGTAAAGAAAGTGTGTTCTGTCCTCTTAATCCCAGATTGAAACCATGTGCCGTCACAGGGTGCATTCCCACCGCAGCATCACCGATAAGCGCAAAACGATTTGCAACAAATCGATCTGCATAAACTCCAACTAGAGGATATGAATAACGTTCATTAAGTAATTTCATTTCACCAAATTTGTTTTTAAATTTATTGGCAATGCAGAAATTAAATTTTTTTTTGCTCATATTCATTAATATTTCAGATTTTTCCGCTGGAATAGTCATAATAATCGAAGAGGTGTTTTTCATCAAAGGAAGAACTGCTAATGTTTCTCCATAATAAAAACATTCATAAGCAATATTATGATGTCGTTTTTCATGTTGCATTCGACATACAATTGCCACACGTTCAAAATCATTTATGGATGCTGATATTCCCATATTCTCACGTGTTTGAGAAAAACGGCTATCTGCTGCAACAATTAAAGATGTGCGTAATGTTTTTTTATTCGATGTTTTAACGGTAGCGTATTGTTTTTTTGAGTTTACTTCAACAACAGAAGTATTGGTAATTATTTCAATATTTGGTCTTGTAATAACCTTTTTATAAAGCGCTTTTTTGATAAGGTGATTTGAAACAAGATATCCCAAAGCTTCCTTGTGAACCTTGTGAGAATCAAAATGCAAGACATAAGAAGAATTTCCATCTAATACCTTTGCTTCCTTAATGGGTGATATGGGGCTGGAAGGAATGTGTTTCCATACTCCAAGATCTTCCAGTATTTTTTTAGAAAAATGAGTAAGCGCAATTTCTCTTCCGTCATAAGATGGTGAAGATAGATGTTTTGCAGATTGTTTTTCAATAATGGTGATTTTAAGATGTGTATCCGCAAGTGAACAAGCGAGGCTTAATCCTGCTGGACCTCCACCAATGATAACAATGTCTCTTTTCACATTATTCTTGCTATTAATCTTTTTCATTTATCAAAACATACTTTCATTGCTATCGTATACGAAAGCATTGTGTTTTTACAATATAAATGTATTTTTTTTCATATAGCTTAATAAAATTGATCCAGATCAACTAACAAATTCATATTATCAAAAATAAATCTAATATTAGTAATTACTACACAAAAGGGCAATTAAAGTATAATTATTTTTTAATAATTAAAGACAGTATAAATAAAGAACAATATCTATTAAGCCGCCTGCTTCATAGGCACTGCAGAAAAATTAATCATATCTTTTATTACTTTAACTTGAATCTCTTTTACTGAAGTTAGTTGATTGTTAATCATTTTATCAGCCAAAGGATCTTGTATATATTGTTGAATAGCTCTTTTAATTGGGCGGGCTCCGTATACAGGATCAAATCCTCTCTTTACTATCCATTTAACAACGCTGTCATCAAAAGAAATGTCCAAACCTCTTTCTTTCAAAAGAATGCCAAAACGATGAAGTTGTAATTTGACGATTTCATTCACTGCTTGTCGATCCAAAGCATTAAAAAGAATGATGTCATCAAGCCGATTAATAAATTCAGGTCGAAAACTTTGCTGAACTATTTTCATCACCTGATCCTTGGTATCTTTGTTTATCTCTGCGCGAATATTTTGATTAGAAGCAATGATGTCACCGCCAAGATTGCTTGTTAAAATAATAATGGTATTCTTAAAGTCAATCGTTCGTCCGTGACTATCCGTTAAACGTCCTTCATCAATAACTTGTAATAGAAGATTAAATACTTCCAGATGAGCTTTTTCAATTTCATCAAACAAAATTACTTGATAGGGTTTGCGCCTGACAGCCTCTGTCAATACTCCTCCCTGATCATACCCCACATATCCTGGAGGAGCGCCTATTAAACGACTTACCGCATGTTTTTCCATATATTCAGACATATCAATCCGTAAAACAGATTTTGGATCATTAAATAGGAATTCAGCTAATATTTTTGATAACTCAGTCTTGCCCACGCCTGTTGGTCCTAGAAATAAAAAAGATCCAATCGGTTTATTGGGATCTTGAATGCCTGCTTTAGAGCGCTTGACTGCCGCACTAACAGCTTTAACCGCCTCTTGTTGGCCAATTAATTTTCTATTCAATATAGTATCTATATTGGCTATCCTCTCCTTCTCTCCTTCTAATAGTTTTTCAACTGGCACGCCACTCCATTTGGAAATAATGGAGGCTATTTCATCCCCTGATACTTCTTCTGTTAACAAACTACCGTTGTGAATCGAACTGAATTTCTTAATGGATTTTTCAAGTTGAGGGATCGTGCTATACATTAACTCACTTGCTTTTCTCAGGTCTCCTTCACGTTGGAGTATTTCTAATTGGGCTTTTGTTTCTTCTAGTTGCGCTTGAAGATTCTTACGTTTATCCAGAATATTTTTCTCACTTTGCCATTTGGTATTTAAATCTTGTTGCTCTGACCCCAACTCTTGAATGCGTTGATCAATGTCTTTTAATCGAATTTTTGATTCTACATCTTTTTCTTTACGTAATGCTTCGCGCTCAATTTTTAACTGCATAATACGTCGATCAAGTTCGTCTATCTCTTCAGGCTTGCTATCTATTTCCATCTTTACTTTGCTAGCAGCTTCATCAACAAGATCTATTGCCTTGTCAGGTAAAAAACGATCGTTAATAAAGCGGTTGGACATCACGGCAGCCGCCACCAAGGCGCGGTCAGCTATCCGCACACCATGGTGTACTTCGTATTTTTCTTTCAAACCGCGTAGGATAGAAATTGTATCTTCAACGGTTGGTTCATCTATCATAACAGGTTGAAATCTTCTTGTAAGAGCTGCATCTTTTTCAATATATTGACGATATTCATTGAGTGTTGTTGCACCAATACAATGTAATTCCCCTCTAGCTAAGGCTGGCTTTAACATATTAGAAGCATCAATAGCGCCTTCTGCAGCTCCAGCCCCAACAATAGTATGAAGTTCATCTATGAATAATATAGTTGTGTGTTGATTTTTTATAATCTCTGTCATAACTGCCTTCAGACGCTCTTCAAACTCACCGCGGAATTTCGCACCGGCAAGCATAGCGCCAAGATCTAACGCAAGCAGTTCTTTATCCTTCAGAGAATCTGGCACATCACCATTTACAATTCTAATAGCAAGGCCTTCAATAACAGCTGTTTTACCTACCCCAGGTTCTCCAATTAAAACAGGGTTGTTTTTAGTTCGTCGGGAAAGAACTTGCATAGCACGGCGAATTTCCTCATCACGTCCAATTACCGGATCAAGTTTTCCTTTTTTTGCTTTTTGTGTCAGATTAAGAGTGTATTTTTCTAATGATTGAAAATTTGTATCATCATTGGAGTTTTGAATTGTTTTTTCTCTTCTCATTTGTTTGATTGCGTCCTGAAGCGCAGAATATGATAATCCGCTCTTCTCCAAAATTTTTCCTACGTAAGTAGATGGTTTTGATAGAGCTAGTAGAATTGAATCTATGCCTGTTAGTTGATCTTTTCTTTTTTTCGCTATACTTTGAGCCTCACCTAAAACTTTACCAAGTTCTTGTGATATGAAGATATTTGGTTTGTCATCTTGAATTACCGTAGGGATTTTTCCTAGCTGTTCATCAATATCATTTTGCAATATGGAAAGATTAGTACCTGTTTGTTGAAGTAGAGGCACAACAATCTCTTTTTCTTCAAGCAAAACACAAAGCATATGCAAAGGTAACAACTGTTGATGCTGCATTTGTAATGCTTTTATTTGTGCAGCACTAATTTGTTCCTTTACCTTATTTGTAAACTGTTCCATATTCATTCTCTTAATGTAGGTATGAATTTTTTCTGATCAATGCCTTGAAATTTTATTAATAATACCTACAGGCTACTAATACTCAAGAATTTCATCCTGCGAATTATGCTGAAAAGTAAATTATCTATCTGATGTTTTTGATTGATCTAAATCAATTTAAAAATGAATATGATCTAGATCAAGTATTATTTCTAACAATTATTTAGAAGTTGTTTAATAATATGCCATAAGGGCTGTATTGGAAAATAATTTATTAAGGAGATTAGCAATGGGTGGAAATTTAACTGTTAACATTCCATTTAAAAATTTTTTTAATTTTGTAAGGCCGTTCTCAATTGGTTTTGATTCATTGTTTGCGGAATTTGATCGCATGTTAGATTCTCCAGAATTTACGGGTAATTATCCATCTTATAATATAAAACAAATCAACAACAAAAATATTGCAATTGAAGTTGATGTTGCCAATTTTAACAAAAAAGATATTCAAGTTGAAACAACAAAAAATTTCTTAACTATTCGTGGTAAAAAGACAAAAGAAACTACAAATAAAAAAGAAAAATCGGGTAATAACAATGCGGAAGGAAATCAATTCACTCGTTCTTTTGCTTTGACAGATAACGTCAAGGTAAAAAAAGCAGGAATTAAAAAAGGTTTATTGACCATTAATTTGCTGCGTGAATTACCCAAAAAAACTGAAAAACCTAACATAGTTAAAATTCATTAATAGGAAGAGGGGTATCTTTATATCCCTCTTTTATAATTCAAAAAAATTTCTTAATTATCGATAGATAAAACTACGTTCCAAGCATTAAACTTGTAAGACTCGTTTTTTGTCTTCCTTCCCTGTCAAAATTTATCTTATCCAACCACGTTTCATAATTTTTTTTAATTCTATCCCAATCTTTATCAATAATTGCAAACCAGGCAGTATCGCGATTGTGTCCCTTCACAATGTTGTGTTGTCTAAAAATTCCTTCAAAAATAAATCCATATCGTTTGGCTGCTTCACTAGAACGCTTATTTAACGAATCGCATTTCCACTCATATCTTCTATAACCCAATTCATCAAACACACGTTTCATCATTAAATACATAACTTCCGTTCCAATTGTTTTTTGCTGCATAGACGGAGAATAATGAATGTGACCCACTTCTATGTTCCCTATCTTTTCTTGAATGCGTAGATAACTAGCCATACCAACGGCAACATTTTGTTTTTTATCAATTATAACATGAAATAAAGGGTCGTCATGCAAGCAGTCTTTATCTAACCATTCTTTAAATTTTGTTAATGATTTAAACCCGCCATAATGAAGATACGTCCAATCATAATTTTTTATATCCTTTGCAAAAGAGTTGAATAAATCTTCTGCGTGTTTTTCCACATCAAGTATTTCTACAACGCAATACTTTCCGTCCATATGAGTCTTGGGAGGCGCTTCGCAGATTTTCCAACCCTCGACAGGATCACCAATTGATTGACCAAATTCATTTGTCAGGTTTTTTTGATTCATATTTAATAAAATAATTACCACCAATTAGTTTTAGAGGATATAATTAAATAACAATGAATTTAAATCCATTCGTTTATTCACAACGTTTGATGCAAAAAGCAGAAATGGAAACTTTTAAAAAAAAAGATAGTTTTCGTGTGATGCAAAAAGCCGCGGAGACTTGCTTTAATTTTATAACTAAAGATTTCACAAATAAAAAAATTTTAGTCATATGCGGACCGGGAAATAATGGGGGTGACGGCATTCTCATTGCAAAGTATTTATATGATAAGCAAAAAAACGTATCGCTTTATGCCCCTCTCGGAATAGCCAAAACAGAAGATTCCCAAAAGGCTTTAGCTCTATTAAATTCCAGCACTCTTATAAAACAAAATGTTAATTTTGAAGATTACGACATCATTATCGATAGTGTGTTTGGCGTAGGTCTAAATCGACCTGTTGCTGAAGAATTGCAAAGTCTGTTCCGAAATGTAAATAATTCTCCGGCAAGAGTTATCGCTATAGATATGCCTTCAGGGGTGCGCACGGACACGGGTCAAGTTGACCAAGTTGCCATTAAGGCGGATATCACTCTTACTTTTCATAGACTAAAACCAGGCCATCTTTTGCTTCCTGGAAAAGAATATGCTGGAACAATTGAATTATTGGATATTCAATTGGAAAATTTAGATAGTGAAACAAGAATTTTTCTGAACACCCCCCCTTCCATAAAAAAAATAAATAATACGGATCATAAATATTCAAGAGGAACATCTTACATAATCGCTGGCACTCAATTAATTGGTGCTTCTAAACTTGCTGCTTTAGCTGCAAGTCAATCAGCCTTGCGCTCTGGGGCCGGATTATCAAAGCTCTTCATAGCAAAAGAAAATAAAGAGGCATTTAAACCTCATATTTTAGAAGAAATGATGGTGCTGTATGAAGATCAACAAGAATTATTTGAAATAATTCAAAAAACAAAAATTATGTCCCTGATCTTTGGATGTGGAATTGATATTAATCAAAGTAATATTAAGTTACTCAAATTCATATTAGATCAACCAATTAATCTTGTTCTGGATGCCTCTGTCTTTTCACTGATTAAACAAGATGAGTCTTCATTCTTGAATGCGCTCTCCAAAAGAGAGGTTATAACAATCCTGACACCTCATAAGGGGGAATTTGAGAGAATTTTTAAAAATACAAATGATAAAATCCATGACTGTTTAAACGCTGCCAAGAAAGCTAATGCGATCATTTTATATAAAGGCAGTGATACCGTCATCGGCACGCCTTCAGGCGAAGCTTATCTCAGCCATCTTTCTTCTCCCCATCTGGCAACCGCTGGTTCAGGCGATGTGCTAGCCGGACTCATTGGAGGGTTATTAGCCCAGGAATATGAAGGGGTAGAAGCTGCAAAACTTGCGTGTCATATCCACTCTCAATGCGGGATCAGGTTGGGTGAAGGCTTGATTGCCAGTGATTTATTAATGGAAATTCCTAATGTTTTAAAAAACCTTTATGCAGTGCAATAAAACCTTACAAAAATTAATTTTTCAATTCCTAAGATTTAAAGTTTTTTGATATAAGTCAATGTGTTAATAGTTTTCTCAACTATAAATTATTACTAGCATTAATTATGACAACCAAAATTGATCAAATAAAATCACTTTCTTTAAACAACGTTTACATATACCGTTTGTTTTGCCATTTGGACGATTTTTTCAATTTTAGAAATACAAATCAAGCTCAAATTAGATAAGTATGATGGAATTTAACGACGAAAAAAAGATAGAAGAAGTAATAAACTATTTTTTTGAAATATATTATAGTGAAAAAAATAAAATATTATGAGTACATTTAAAAACTACGAAGCTATGGTGTTATCTTGTATTGATCCAAGATTTCAGGATTTAGTACATAAAGAAAATGCTAAAAAAGGTCTAACAAATAAATATAGCGCCTTTACGATTGCTGGCGCTTCCATAGGTGTAACTGCTCCAACCTTTAAAAAATGGCATCAAACGTTTTGGGAAAATTTAGATATATCAGTTCAATTACATAATATAAAAAAAGTAATTGTAATAAATCATAGAGATTGTGGAGGAGCGGTAGCTGCTTATGGTCAAGAAAAATTCGCAAATAAAGAAATTGAAACAGAAACTCACAAGTCAGCTTTGAATGAATTTAAAAAACAATTGAAAATAAGACATCCAAAATTGGAAGTTGAATTATATTTAATGGATTTAGATGGTTCGGTTATTTCTTTTGATTAGACAAGAACAATAAAATTTATGTCATTAAAAACTGATCAAACAAGAGCGCTTGCCTTAAGCACAATCTCTTTTACTGTTTGTTTTTCCATTTGGACAATTTTTTCAATTTTAGGCGTTCAAATCAAACAAGACCTTGCTTTAAATGATACGCAATTTGGTCTCTTGGTTGCAACCCCGATTTTAACAGGAGCCTTAAGTCGTCTTATTTTAGGTATATGGACAGATCAATACGGCGGACGAATTGTTATGACTTTAACTATGTTGTTATCAGCCATATCAACATACTTACTTTCATCCGTGAAAACTTACGAAATGTTTTTGGTGGCTGCTCTTGGCGTAGGACTGGCGGGGGGAGCTTTTGCTGTTGGGATCACTTATATATCTACGTGGTACGAAAAAGAAAAACAAGGAACTGCACTTGGAATTTTTGGCGTTGGCAATGTTGGAGCGGCAATTACCAATTTTGGAGCGCCTCTTATAATGGTAGCTTTAGGTTGGCATGGACTTACAAAAACATATGCTATTATCTTGTTTGTCACTGCAATTCTCTTTTTCTTGTTTGCCAAAGATGATCCAAAACTCGTAGCAAGAAAAGCAAAAAAAGAAAAACCTCGTAATTTTTTACAACAGTTACAACCTCTTAAAAAACTTCAAGTTTGGAGATTCTCTTTATATTACTTTTTTGTCTTCGGGGCTTTTGTGGCATTAGCTTTGTGGTTGCCGCGTTATTATGTGGGAGTTTATGGTTTAGATATTAAAACTGCAGGAATGCTAGCTGCTGCCTATGCCTTGCCAGGATCTTCTTTCCGTGCTTTGGGCGGTTGGATATCTGATAAAATAGGCGCCCGTGCAGTTATGTATTGGACATTTATCGGGGGTGTAGGATGTTGTTTTTTTATGTCTTACCCATCAACACAATATATTGTAGAGGGTATTGAGGGGCCAATCAATTTCAGCATCAACATAAGTTTGCCAGTTTTTGTATTCCTTAGCATTGTTCTTGGATTTTTTATGTCTCTGGGAAAAGCTGCTGTTTTTAAGCATATTCCTGTTTATTATCCAGACAATGTTGGTTCGGTGGGAGGCATTGTAGGTATGATTGGTGGTCTGGGAGGTTTCATTCTACCAATCTGTTTTGGAATTATGAATGATTTAATCGGAGTATTTACCAGCTGCTTCATGCTGCTTTTTGCAATTACAGCGATTGCTTTAGTCTGGATGCATGTTTCTATAGTATTGATGGAGAAAGATGTTGTTAAATCTAAATTCTTTCCTGAATTAAAGAAAATTAAACAAGAAGATGTACAAAACAAAAACAATAAGTCCTATACTGCGTATTAGTAAATGAAAAAAATAACAAAAATATCCGTTATTGAACTTGGCCTAGCCGCGGGGGTATCTTGGTCGATAACGATTTTTGTATTAGGATTGTTAGCATTATTATTTAGCACTGAAGCTACGCTCTTAACAAATATAATATTATTAAAAGGTGTTATAAATTTGATTTATCCCGGATGGGGGGAAAGTTTTGCTGAAACGTTATTGATGACTGTGTGGGCATTGGTCCATGGTTTTTTTGCGGGATTTTTAATTGCTTCTTTTTATAATATTTTTTCAAAAAATATTAGTTTGCCTGACTTAACATTTTTATCAGCGTTATATAAAAAACGTGATTTCGAAAAACCAACAGAGGGCAGAGGCAATTTATTAGAGTGGAACGTTGAAGATGAAAGATTCTGGGAATCAACAGGAAAAAAAATCGCAACACGAAACCTTTGGATTTCTATTCCTAGTCTTCTTTGTGGATTTGCAATTTGGTTGATGTGGGGGATTATATCTGTGCAGATGCTTAATCTTGGTTTTTCCTTTTCAAATGCCGAACTCTTCACTCTCACGTCCATAGCTGGATTGTCCGGCGCCACTTTAAGAATTCCAAGCACTTTTTTTATTCGCATTGCCGGAGGAAGAAATACGATTTTCTTTACCACTGCATTATTGATGATCCCCGCAATAGGTGCTGGAATTGCATTACAAAATAAAGAAACTCCTCTATGGATATTTCAAGTACTGGCCTTGCTCTCCGGTTTCGGTGGCGGTAACTTTGCGTCTTCCATGTCAAATATCAGTTTCTTTTTTCCAAAACGAGTTCAAGGAACGTCTTTGGGGCTTAACGCGGGTTTAGGAAACTTCGGCGTTACCACGATGCAGATATTAATACCTTTGATGATGACAATAGGAATATTTGGTGGAACGTCAATGGTTTTAGAAAACAGCAGTGGCACTTTGATAGGAAAAATACCCGCTGGAACCGAAACTTATATTCATAACGCGGGATATGTTTGGCTTTTTTTGCTAATTCCTCTCGCTTTTGCTGGTTGGTTTGGCATGAACAACATTGTAAAGGAAACAGTCACGCCCAACCCGGGCAACCCCTTACAAGCATTTTTAAAAATTTCGGGCTTGTTGGCAATTGGATTGGCGACATCCGCAATTGGATTATATCTTCTTATCGCTGTTCCACCCGGTTCAATTTTATTGAGTAAATCGGTTATTTTGCCAGGAGTTATCGCCTCGACGGTATTGCTGATGCTCTATCTTACTCGAGGCGAATTACAACAAAACTTAAAACGACAATACAAGATTTTTAAAAATAAGCACACATGGGCAATGACAATCATTTATACTATGACTTTTGGTTCATTCATCGGCTATTCGGCGGCATTTCCTTTATCCATCAAAGTAATTTTCGGCTACAGCCACATTGTAGGTCCTGATGGCGTGCTTAGCCATGATGTCATTAATCCCAACGGGCCCAGCGCGCTGATGTTTGCCTGGATGGGCCCGTTTATTGGCGCTTTAATACGCCCAGTTGGAGGGTGGATTTCAGACAAGATAGGAGGGGCAAAGGTCACGCAAATCGTTTCTGTCGTGATGATAGCTTCAGCTTTAGGAGTCTCTTATTATATGGCGGCGGCTTACAGATCAGCTACCCCGGAAGAATATTTTTGGCAGTTTTTTATTCTATTTATTATTCTTTTCACAGCGACAGGAATTGGTAACGGTTCAACTTTTAGATCTATTGCCATGATTTTTAACGAAGAACAAACAGGACCGGCTTTGGGTTGGTCATCCGCGGTAGCCGCATACGGAGCATTCTTTATTCCCAAGATAATAGGAGAGCATATTTATGCTACAACACCTGAAAATGCTTTTTATGTTTTTTCCATATTCTATGCACTTTGCTTCGTATTGAATTGGTGGTTTTATCTACGTCCTAACGCATATGTAAAAAACCCTTAACCAATCAGTTATGGGGCCAACGATCCTGCAAAACAGTTTTCGACCATTTTTCATGGCCGCAGGCATCTGGGCAACGCTTTCTATTCCTTTCTGGCTTTTGAGTTATGCGGGCATATTAATGATGCCTGATAATTTTGACATCTTGTTATGGCATCAGCACGAAATGTTGCATGGTTTTGCTGGCGCCGCAATGACCGGTTTTATTCTTACAGCAATCCCAAACTGGACCAAAAGACTCCCAATAAGAGGCGCTCGCTTAGGTCTGTTGGTATCTTTATGGATTCTTGGTCGAATAGGTTTTTTAACCACGACCACGATCGGCCCTCTGGCTACAGCTGCGTTCGATTTGCCTTTCTTAATAGTGCTGGTGTTAGCAATTGCGCGGGAGATAATTTCAGGAAAGGATTGGCGCAACTTGCCGGTAGTAATCCTGATTTCGGTTTTCGCGTTAGGTAATTTCCTGGTACATTTACAAATCCTTGACGTCATTGAAACAGCGGAGCTAGGTCTTCGACTATCGATGTTCGTGTTATCCATCCTTGTTGCCCTGATAGGAGGTCGGATTGTGCCAAGTTTCACTCGTAACTGGTTGGTCCAAATTAACGCAAGGGCGTTGCCCAATCAAATGGGAGTTTTCGATAAAATAGCTTTGACAGCCTTGGTGATCTTCGTAATCGCCCAAGTAGCAAATCCGGAGCATCAGGCCACAGCATTGCTCGCGTTGTTTGCAGGCTTGCTCCATGGTTTGAGATTGATGCGTTGGAAGGGATGGATGACATTTGTCGAACCGCTAATATGGATATTGCATATTGCATACGCATGGCTTGTCGTTGCTTTAGTGTTAATAGGTCTTTCGGGATTAAGTGATTTTGTACCCTATACTTCGGCAATCCACGCCTTAACGGTTGGCGCTTTTAGCACAATGATTCTGGCAGTAATGACCCGTGCGTCCTTGGGTCATACTGGTCGAGTTTTGAAAGCAACAACTGGCACAACTGCTGTATTCATCTTGATTACTATTGCAGCTGTCTTGCGGGTATACGAGCCTTTCCTAAACGACCCTGGCAGTCTGGCAATATGGATATCCGGAACCGCCTGGACTGCGGCTTTTGCCTTGTTCAGCATTCTTTATTTTCCGATTTTAACGCAGGCTCGGATACAATAAAGTGGTCTTGGTTTATTAGACAGTATTTTATCAAAAGCATTTAATTCTTTAATGACTCTCATATAGTGTTCTTAAAATGAAATCTTTGAATTTTAAAATTACACCTATTTTGATGTTAATTTTAATGTCAATAGCAACACCGATAGCATTTAACAGCTGGAGTGTTCTTATAAATAACTTTGCGTTTGAAAGAGCAAGCTTTACAGGTGTTGAAATTGGAATTTTGCAAAGTGTAAGAGAAATTCCTGGATTTTTAGCTTTTACAATAATCTTTCTACTATTGATTATTAAAGAACAATCATTTGCAGTCTTTGCTCTTGCTCTAATGGGTTTAGGTGTCTCTATTACGGGGTTTTTTCCTACTCCCTATGGCTTATATTTTACGACAATTGTGATGAGCACAGGTTTTCATTATTTTGAAACCGTAAAAAATTCATTAAGCTTACAATGGTTATCTAAAGATGAGGCGCCTCAAGTTTTAGGAAGGTTAATAGCAATTGGTTCAATAACATCGTTGATTTTATATGGTTGTATTTGGGTTTTTTTAAAAATCTTTGAAATAAATTATTTAATTATATTTTTGATAACAGGAATTATATGTATCTTTATTTCTCTAGTTTTATGGATAGGATTCCCAATTTTTTCAGGGAAAACTGATCAGAATAAAAAAATAATTTTACGAAAAAAATACTGGCTTTATTATGTATTAATTTTTCTTTCGGGTGCCAGAAGGCAGATATTTATTGTTTTTGCAGCTTTCTTAATGGTTGAAAAGTTTAAATACTCCGCTGCGCAAGTTACTTTATTGTTTTTAATAAATTATTTATTTAATTGGTTTTTTGCTGAAAGAATTGGAAAGATTATTAATGTTTTTGGTGAAAAAAAATCATTAACTTTTGAATATGTTGGTCTTGTTATTATTTTTGTATCTTACGGACTGGTGACAAATGCTACAATTGCGGCAGCTCTCTATGTCATTGATCATATGTTTTTTGCTCTGGCCATTGCAATCAATACTTATTTTCAAAAGATTGCAGATCCAAAAGATATTGCAAGTTCAGCAGGCGTATCATTTACCATCAATCACATTGCGGCTATTTTTATTCCTGTCTTACTTGGCTTTGTTTGGATATATTCAAATTCCCTTGTGTTCTATATAGGTGCTGGTTTTGCTCTGCTTTCACTCATGGCAACACAGTTGATACCTGATAATTTAAAAGAAGGACATCAAACTTCAACAAATACCTTTAGCTGAATTATAAATAATTAAATTCTTACTTTATAATTAACCCCTCAACATCCCTCACAGTTGGTGGTAGGATTTATTGATGTTGATCAAAATAATTATCGTGATTGGTGGTAGGATATATTGATGAAAAAACTCTTTCTACTCGTTGGGTTGGTAGTTCTTCTTAGTGCCAATGCCATTGCTAAGACCAATTACTCATCTACAACCTGGACCTATTCTGGCATTCTCAAAACAACAGATCCAAATGCTGTATGCAATAACGGAGAGCAAGCTACGTATGTTGTCAAGGCAGGCAGTACCAACAAATGGGCTGTGATTCTGTATGGCGGTGCCGGTTCAAGTAGTGCAGATCAATATAAAAATCAAGGAAGTAGTACTAAACGGCCAGGAGGAAACCACTCGTTTACTACAGGTCCCGAAATAGACCTTAAAGAAAAGGGCTACAATATGGTCTTCATACACTCCTGTACAAATGACATTTATCAAGGGAATCACTATAACGTAATTGATGGAAAAGAAGTGCCTTTCCGTGGCCGTGTTGTTGTTGAGGATGTAATCAGAGCACTTTATGACGAACTAAACAATGCAGATGACGTTATATTTGCTGGTTATTCAGCTGGTGCCAACGGTATCGGCTTTCATGCGCCTCTAATTGGCGAGTTTGATAATGTGCGTGTTATTATAGATAGTTTTTGGTATGACAAAGCCAACCTTGATTATGTTAGACCCTTAATGCTAAAGCCAGAACAGAGAAATAAGCATAGTTTTCAGTTCAGGAGCTCAAATGAACTTTGTGATGGCAATTTTGTTTCTTGTTTCCCTTCTCGTGAAAATTTCCAAAAGAACGGTATTGAAGATGTATTCCTGATTTGGAATATTGGTGACGGCTATTCCCATGCACCAGATAGATCTGCTGTGATGAAGGCTACAAAGTCTGACATTGATTATTATGGTGCTGGTTATAGTATCCGAGCTGACGAGAGAGAGATTAGGGGCCTAGGGCGAGGTTGGGGGCATGTTATGGCTTTTAATGACAACACCTACAAGAAAAAGTATTTCAAAATGAGTCTACAAGAGGCGCTTAACAATTGGATTGACAAGAAAGGAGATGCAATAGTTATAGATTATTATAATACTCAGACTACTGCCGACCCAATTATAAGTAGCCCATTATTTGATGGACGTTATTCTTTTACTATATCCCGCTATCATGACGACGAAGATTGGCAAGAGCTTGGCAGTGGTTTTATTCAGATTAAGAACGGAATAATGACTGTAGCAAAGGAGGGTCGTACTCTAGATACTGGCTCAATTGATCTTTATGATTCATTTGCAGGCCAAATTGATAAGGAAGGTGATATTATGAGTTCACTTAAAATATCTGTCTTGTTTGGAGTTGACTCTACCCTTTCAGTTGATTTAAATGGGAGTATAGACAGTCAATTACAAGGCAAGTGGGACCATTATTATGACGTGATTTTGAAGTTGGGAAAAAAAGAGTAAGTCAAAAACTACCCTCTCTGTCATATTCCTTCTTACTCTTTTTAAGATTCTTTCAGCTTCAGCAAAAACAATAGATTTTGATAAAAAAAGAATAGTTACAACAATGGCTGTTCACAGAGATTTCAATTGGAAAAAGATAGCTCATTCGGTAATTAAAAAAGGGAAAGTGATAGGCCTTACCACTTTCCCGAGTTCCCTATAAAGATATTAAAAGAAATAGTAACTGATTATGTAAATTAGTCCGACCCACCAAATGATGTTTCCGAGTAGCCAACATAAAATTCCTAACATAATTAGCCTAACCTTCGTGGTTGGCGCAACTTACCAGTGGTAATTCTGATTTAACGCATGCTCGGAAACAATAAAGTAAAGTCGCCTTGCCAATTAATAACTTACAGCTACATTATTGTTATTGTGCTGGTTTAATTTCATCCATGCTGCAGGGAGAGGAAAACGGTTTGTTAACTGACTGTGTTTTTTTATCTTCAAATTTAGGCATCACCTCTTCATTGAACCTGCGTATGCTGTTCATCACATCTTCCTGTTTCATGCAGGGGAAATTTGACCAGACTTGCAGGTGTTGTAAATTCAATTCATCACGAAGTTCTTCAATCTTGCCGCTAACATAATCAGGCGTGCCGAATAAAAGATTGCGCGGCAGCAGAAATTCGTAAGTGAGCAAGTCAAGCTTGCCCGGTGTTTCAGGAACGGTTTCACCAGGGTTCAAGTGATTGCCCAAACCGCGCCAGTGGGCGATCCACCGCAAATATGTAAGCAGGCCCTCTGCGGCTATGTCCCGCGCTTCATCCATGGAATCAGCAACATACATGTCACGCACCAAAGAGATGCCTTCACCAAGTTGAACATCACGGTTTTCAGTTTCAGATTTCGCTTTTCGGTAAATTTCAAAGCGTTCTTTGAGCGCTTTCACTGTAGGGATCCACATGATGACATTCAATCCATTTCGACCGGCCCAATCAATTGAACTGTGGCTGTCCACAACCTGCCACAAAGGGGGGTGGGGTTGTTGCAAAGGACGGGGAACAACGCCTATTTTTTTTAATTCATGAGTATCCATATCCACAAGATCCGGATTAGGGGGGCTCATGTCATGTTGCCACACAAAGCCTGGATTCGGATATTTGTAGAACTCACCTTGATGTCTGAAGGTTTCCTGTGTCCAAGCTTTTTTCATAATGGTCAGGCTTTCTTCAAATAAGCGGAAATTTTTTGCCTGGTCAGTCAAATCAGCTTCCACGTTCATGTGAATGGCCTCTCGTCCATAAACGCCGCGACCAACGCCCACATCTACGCGACCATTGGACATGTGGTCCAACATGGCAATGTCTTCAGCGCAGCGAAGGGGGTTTCGGAAGGTGAGGATGTTTGCGGCTTGACCAAGTCTGATATGCTTGGTCCGGGGAGCCAGATCGGCGCACATCATAAGCGGGTTGGGACAGGCATCCATGCCTTCGTGGTTTAGATGATGTTCTGTAAGCCAGATTGAATCCCAGCCGGCATTATCGCAATACTGCGCGATTTCCCGTGTTTCGTTCAAGATTTGAGTGTAGGGACGATGGTCCCAGTTAGTCAGATTCGCAAAATAACCAAAGCGCATACGGCAAACTCCTTTTTGAAATAATTAAAATCAAAAACAAAGTCGGACACCTTTTATAGCCGCTGCCCGAAACTCGGCCTTAAGCGTATAAGATTTAATATAGCATTGTTTCTCCTTTAAACAATTGATTTGAATCAAAAGTATCAATTATGACAACGATTCTTAAGGCTGAGAGAATATTTAGCTAGATGAAATTTTTTTAAAGCGTGCTTGAAAAAACCTTAGATATTTTGGTTCGTAAACCATCTTGATCTTCCAGGGTTCAGCCCAGGACCGTCTACCGGATTGTTGTCCCATAGTTCTTGGTGAAGTATTAGATGTTTTTTTTTCAGAGCAGTGTATCTTTTTTATTTTTCAAAGATGTATATCTTCTCATGGAAATGTAGGATCTGGTGATATAAGCGAATGGAAAACTTCCAACATGGACTAATTTTGTAAATGGAAAGTACGCAAAAAAGAGAAACGAAACAATGATGTGCAGCTTGTTGATGAGAGGGGATCCCCCTATCATTGAAACATCAGGTTGCAATTTTATTATGCTAGCAAGCCACGGTCCCGCTGAATAAGATATGCCGAAGACCATTTCTACAGCGGATTGATAAAGTCCCAAACCATCAATCACAATCAGGAATAAAAGGATGATATAATCATCTGGCGTGCTCATGGCCTTGACCTGCGGAATTATTATTCTGCGTAAAAAAGCCCATACAGCTCCGTAGAGAAAAAGAATTCCACCGCCTAGGCCCACCCATCTGAAAAAACCAACCCAGGAAGCAAGATTGTACGCGCCTCCTATAAATCCTATGAGATGAGCGAACAGAAGAATGAGTATGCCCCAGTGCAGGCACAAGGATGCGGGTCCTATGGAAGCGCGGCCGAAAAATCCAGTGGAACGGGTTGTCCATAAATAGTCCCCTCGAGAACTCAAATCCCACTTGTTTCTGTACCCGCCCATCATTCCGCTTAAGCCGCGATAAATTATGCCTCCAAAAAACAGTGTGACGGTTATGTAGGGCAAGCCAATAAAAAAGAAATTATTCCACATATTATTACTCCTTACGCGACACGCATGTTCTGCTCTTGTTGTTTCGAAAATGACTGTACACTTGAATCAAAGTTTATAACTTTTTCTAACGCGTTAAGAAGATAGAGATACGGGGTCTTTAATTCCTTCAGACGGGTGATCATGGGAGGTAAGAAAGGTAAGAAATATTCTTTAACAAATTTATCTCTAATGGGATCTTTTCTTAATTCAGTAGTCAAAGAAAGAAAGCTGATCATCAATGGAAGATAGTCTGATAATTCTTTTTCATCCTTGTTTTGCCCAAAATGCTTGTAAATTGCAGCCAGCTCAATCATGTATTTGTTTCTGTCAGAAATAGCGGCATTGGCGCATGTCTTGGGTTCATCATAGGTGTGACTCCCAAGATATAAAGGACACTGGGGATTCAATTCAAATAAATCGATATAATCTTCCTCGGAAATGCTGTTTTTCTCGAGGAATTTAGAGAGTAAAACCGTGCTTTCTTTATCAATGTGACTTAGTTGATTAATCACCCTTTCAGCCTCTTTCTCATCTTCCCTCCCCTTTACGTCTGACTCTGATGGATTGCACCACAACTCAGCTATGAGCGTATACACCTCCCTTAATGTCCGGCTTACATTCACTTTGCTCATCTATTAATCATTACCTTTCTCTTCTTTTGTCATGGGTGACCAACGATTCATTTGTTCAAAACCAGCATAACCGCGATCAGTGTAAGGACTGGTTTTTTTATCAATATGTTTTTTTGTAGTAGGAACCACGAACCGTTCGTTATAAAAAGCATGAGACAAGGCTCTTACTATTTCTTTTGCGTCATCCTCGCTCAATCCCACTCTATCAAGTACTTTCGTGTCAGGTTTCTTATCCACTCTAATGCTTCTTTGATAATGCCTTATGGCAAGTTGACGCAGAAGAGATTTTTTTACAACCTCTTCGTTTCCAGCCCCGAACATTGAGGTCAGGTACATGAGGGGAACTCTGAACTTGTCCAGTTCATCAAGATCAAGCAGCGGGCCTGTTGAAGGTTTTTCCATGTCAAAAATATCTTTATCCGAAGGAGTGTCATTTCCAGCACTGGTGATAATTGGCGCTAAAGGCGGAATATAAAACAGGCTGGGCATCGTCCTGAACTCAGGATGAAGAGGAAGCGCTAATTCCCATTTTTTAACTAGATTATAGACGGGTGAACGCTGCGCGGCGTCAAGCCAGTCATCACTGACGCCCTCCTTTTTAGCAGCTTCTATTACTTTTTCATCAAAAGGATCCAGAATAATTTCTCTTTGTGCCTCCACAAGTTTTTTGCAATCAGCCAGAGCGGCTTCTTTTACTCGCTCCATGTCATAGAATATGACTCCGAAAGAGCGGATTTTTCCAACACAGGAATGAAAACAAACTGGAGGCAAGCCTGATTCAATTCTTGGATAACAGAGAATGCATTTTTCCATCTTTCCGCTGGTCCAGTTGTAATAGACTTTTTTATACGGACAGGAAGAGATGCAATAACGCCAGCTGCGACACCTGTTTTGATCGATGAGAACAATGCCGTCATCCTCTCTTTTATAGGCCGCGCCGGAAGGACAGGCTGCTGCGCAACCGGGGTTCATGCAGTGATTGCATATGCGAGGAAGGTAAAAATAAAAGACGTCTTTGAACTTGAGCAAAGCCTCTTTTTCCTCTTCACTCATTTTTTTGAAATTCACATCATGTTTTCCAGTAATGTGGGTGCCGCCTGCGTTATCTTCCCAGTTCACGCCCCAATCAATAGGAATGTCTTCTTTTCCCGTGACCATGGATTTTGGTCTTGCAACCGGCTGCTGTTTTTTTTGTTCCGGAGAGTGAAGATCATCATAGTTAAATTCATAGACATCGCCTTCTCCGTAATAATCCTTCATCTCAGGCATGTGGGGATTGAAAAAGAGGTTCGAAAGCATGGAAGCTTTGCTGCCGTAGCGCAGTTTTAGTTCGCCTCCGCCATTTTTTCCATCTTCACATTTACCTGTTTTTTCCCATCCCCCCTTCCACAAATCTTGTTTTTCCCACTGCTTTGGATAACCAATGCCGGGTTTGGTTTCAACATTGTTCCACCACATGTATTCGGTGCCCTTTCTGTTCGTCCAGACATTCTTGCAAGCAACCGTGCAGGTGTTGCAACCAATGCACTTCTCCAAATTGAAAGACATACTTAGCTGTGTTTTGATCTTCATAATGTTGCTCCTGTTGGCACTTTATCCAATTCGCTTTCTTGATAAATTGGTCTGTTTTCCGCCCCAAGAGGCATCTTGCGGATAATTACTCCGTGATCACGCTCAGAAGGACTCGTTCCCCAATAATTGATGTAATACGAAAACTGAGCATATCCACCAATCATTGTGTGGGGATTCATCAGAATTCGAGTGGTGGCATTGTTGTTGCCGCCTCGCAGGTCGGAGCTTTTGTTTTCCTTGGCAAGCGGAGAGAAAGGCACGTTTACATGCCGCTCCACTGAATGATAGGTGATGGCCATGTTGCGTGGCACTTGGTGGCTTACCACCGCCCGCACTACTTCAATTCCATTTTCGCAGTACATTTCCACCCAATCGTTATCTTTCACTTCAATCTCGTTTGCATCATCTGGATTGAGCCAAACTGTAGGACCTCCGCGTGACATGTGCAGCATAGGCCAGTGATCCCTGAAAGAACTGTGTATCTGCCATTTGCCATGTGGTGTGATAAAACGGAATACTTTTGACTTCGGACCGGCTTTATCCATGTTAACGTCTCCAACTGCCACCATATCCAACGGTGGTTTGTTGGTAGGCAGCCCCTCTCCCAGCTCCCTTATGCCTTGGTGATCATAATAAACTTCCTGTCTTCCCGAAAGAGTGTGCCAGGGTTTTAACCGCTCCACATTCATTGTGAAAGGTCCAAAAGTCCTCTGCTTTCCATCTTTGTCGTGCAGTATGGCGCTCCACTGGGGAGTGGTGTGAATTCTTCTTGGTTGTGAAATGATATCCTTGTAATGAACTTTTCTTCCTTTGACGACTTCAACCATATCGGCAAGAGGTAGTCCCACTTTCTTTTCCATCTCTTTAAAAAAGAGCCAGGATAATCTTCCGTTAAGTTCAGGAGAAATCTGGAGAATAAGCTCGCAGAACTGCTCTGGTTTTTCAAAATAAACTCGACCGTTTTTTACATCTAAGACTTCGTTATTTTTTAATTCCTCCTCCACGATCGGCGTCAGATCCGTGTACTGCCCTTTTGAGCCATAACCTTTGGGTTTGCTAACGAGAGGACCTAGAGAAACCAACTTATCGTAAATCTTGGTATAATCCCTTTCCACAACATTTATGCTAGGGAATGTTTTTCCAGGAACAGGTTCCGTGTCACCGTTTCTCCAATCTTTTATCTCTCCCATTGGCTGAGCAAGCTGACCGGGGCTATCCATCCATGTGGCGTTGAACACAATTTCTTTTACAGGTTCAGGAAAATGCTTTTTTGCAAGTTTTGTAAACTTTTTAGCGATGATTTTAAATGCTTCCCAGTCATGCTTAGCTTCCCACGGGGGCTGTGTTGCCGGTGTTAAAGGGTGGACAAACGTGTGCATGTCACCAAAGGTAACATCGTATTTTTCGTACCAGAAAGCAGCTGGAAGAATCACATCAGAATAATTAGCTGTAGAGTCCATGCGCATGTTGAGATTCACCAAAAAGTCCAGTTTACCGATAGGAGATTCTTCATGCCATTTAACTTCATTCACCAGACCTTTTGCTGGCTCTTCATCCCACATAACATTGTGATGTGTTCCAAGCCAATGCTTGAGCGTCAATTCGTGACCTCGCATGCTTGTTCCTATAAGATTACCTCTATATACTGTAAGCATTTTCAGGTGGTTTTCTGAAGCATCAACGTCATGAATGGCAAAATTCAACTTCTCTTCTTTGAATTGTTTTACTATCCAATCTTTCACTTCATCATCGTTTTTACATCCGGCTTCAATTGCTTCGTTGTAAAGTTTCATTGGATGTTTTTTATCTATTTGAGGAAAGAAAGGGAGCCATCCTAGCCTGACTGCTAGCGCGTTCATGTCGGCTGCGTGGTTGAAAGGAGGAAGTTTTTTAGCTCCTGTAGCCCACTGGGTATCAAGAGACATATTATCATATCTCCACTGACCGGTTTGGAAATACCACAAAGAAGTGCTATTCATAAGTCTCGGAGGTCTTTGCCAATCAAGAGCGCCACTCATATTGACAAACGCGGCATTCAGACGAGTGTGCTGAGTGCCGACATAGTGATTGAAATTACCTCCATTAACTCCGTTACATCCACATAGAGCCAACATCACCGCCATGTTGCGGTAATATATGGAAGCGCCGTGATAAAAGTGCTGCACCCCAGGTCCTGTTATGAATAGTGACTTTCCTTTTGTCTTTTCAGCATTATCAGCAAATTCCCTTCCTATTTGTATGGCGAGGTCTCTGCTCACACCTGTTTGTGACTCCTGCCAAGCCGGCGTGTATGGTTTAGGATCGTTGTAGTCTTGAGGAAAATCGCCTTTCAATCCTCTGGACACTCCAGCCTGTGACATCGTAAGATCAAAGGCGGTGGTTACTAGTAATTCCTTGCCGTCTTTTGTTTTTATTTTCTGTGCGGGAACTTCACGTAAAATTTCTTTAGCCTTCTGACCTTTGCCTTTTGTTTCACCTAGGTTTATGCTGTAAGTGTCAGTAAAGTCACTGAATGAAACCATTGTCTTTTGGTCATCATTTCCAAGAAGTGTAAGAAGTGGATCAAAATCTTCTTTGGTCACTGCGTTTTTCAGTTGGAGATTCCAGTTACCTGTTGGTTCCTTCTCCCATCGAAAGCCGATAGAGCCAGTGGGTACGTGCAGTTTTCCTTTGTCATCTGTCATGATAAGTTTCCAATCAGCATTTTCCTCATTGGTATACTCTGCTATGTCCGATGCTCTCAGGAATCGTCCCATCTGGTATTTATCGCCATCTTTTTCTAAAACGACAAGAAAGGGAAGGTTGGTGTATTGTTTAACATAATCGGTGAAGTATGATGTTTCTCTATCTACATAGAACTCTTTTAAAATGACGTGGATGCAAGCCATGAGAAAAGCACCATCGCTGCCAGGCACAACAGGAACCCACGTATCAGCATATTTTGTTACATCTGAATAGTTTGGAGAAAGTACTACTATTTTTGAACCCCTGTATTTTGCCTCGGGAAGGAAGTGGGCGTCAGCGGTGCGGGTCATGTTTATGTTTGATCCGGCAACGATCCAGTAGGTGCCAAGATACCAGTCGGAACTTTCGCAATTTTCTGTTTGATCACCAAACATTGTTGAGGATACATGCGGGAGATCGTGGTACCATTCATAGTAGCTGCAATATATTCCGCCCAATAAATTATTGTAACGGTGTCCTGATATAAAACTGAGCAAACTCATCGCCGGGATAGGGGAAAAATTCGCCATATGGTCGGCTCCATACTTTTTGATAGTGTGAATTTGCGCAGCTGCGACTAATTCAGTCGACTCATCCCAAGTGACTCTTTTCCAGCCTCCTTTTCCCCTTGCGGACTTATATTCTTTTGATTTCTTCTTATCTTCAACAACGCTGGCATAAGCTTCAACGGGGTCTTTGCCTTTTTTGAGTTCTTTAACATAATAATCCCACAACACTTTTCGAACATAAGGATACTTCGGTCGTAATGGACTGTAAGGATACCAGGAAGCAGTCACTCCCCTTTGGCAACCTCTTGGCTCAACATTTGGAATGTCAGGATCAATTTGAGGATAATCAGTTTTTTGAAGTTCCCAGCAAATAAGTCCATCTTTTACAAATACCTCCCAACTGCAAGCCATGGAACAGTTAACGCCGTGACTTGTGCGTACGCTGTAGTCATAGTTCCACCGCTTCCTGTAAAATTCTTCCCAGGAACGAGAATCTTCGCTTACACTAAACCATTTGCTACCGTTTTTCATAATATGCCCCATCAATTTCTTTGTTTGTTAGTCTCATCTCACATCCACTTTCTTTTTTCCTACTCTCAATCCTACCAATGTAATGCCTATCAACAATAAAATGCTGATAAGTATCGTGGGAAAATATTCAGAAGGAATGCCGGCTGACACTGTCATCTGTTTTTCAATGCTTTTTAAATACGAAATCACTGCTTTTACTTCGGCATCACTTAATCCAAGGTTCACCATCGGCATATCATCAAAATCCTGCAAGAGTTGCATTGCGATTGGTTCCTCTTCTTCAATTAGTACATCAGGTTCTTTAATTTGTCGCAGGAGCCAGCTTTCTTCCCTTCGTGAAGTTACTCCTGCAAGGTCGGGGCCCACCAAAATTCCCTTGCCAATGGTGTGGCAAGATGTGCAATAATCTTGGAAAATTTGTTCGCCGCTTTCTTCACTATTACCTTGCTTGATTGATTCCAGCCAAATGATACCGATGAAAATACTTAAAAAGATAATCCTCCATTTGCCCGAAAAACAAACAATCATACTTAATAACTAGCATGTGAATTCTTATTTTATTTGACATAGATCAAAATTAAATAATGAAGAAAAAAATTGATCAATATCAAAAAAAATTATTATCGATGCTTTAAATATGATGAGTTCTAAGAGTTATATCGGTAATCATTCTGTGCATGGATAGTTTAAATCATAGTATTAAAAAAACACAACCATTTGATCATTGGATCTTTAATGAAGTTTTTTCTAACAACACGGTGAAAGAACTCGCAGAACTGGAAATCGAACAACCAATAAATCAACTGCATAACGGAAAAAGGGAGACTAATAATTCAACTAGATTTTTTTTAAATAAAGAAAATTGCATAAAATATCCAATATTAAAAAGTGTTGTTAATATTTTTCAAAACAGAGACAATATCAGAAGACTAAGGAATATTTCCAGCAGTAATCTTGAAGAAGGAAAATTGCGAATAGAGTATACGATGGATGAAGGGGACTTCTGGTTAGAGCCTCATTTGGATATAAAAGAAAAACTGCTCACTTTTCTCGTTTACCTCTCCGATGGTCCTGGCTCAGATAAATGGGGAACCACGCTATATAATCCGGATCTAACGTTTCATAGCCAGGCGCCGTATAGAAGAAATTTTGGATTCATGTTTGTGTCTGGCCAAGATACGTGGCACGGAGTTCCCAAACAAAAATTTGAAGGGGTGAGAAAAAATTTAATTATTAATTACGTTACAAACGACTGGCAAAGCATAGGAGAGCTTGCTCCAAAATTTGATTAGTAATGGAAAATCCATTAGTAGAAAATAATCAAGATCCCTTTAATTTATTTTCCAACTGGTACAACGATGCAATAAAAAACGAAATTAATGATCCGAACGCAATGAATGTTGCTACCGTGTCTTCGGACATGCAACCAACCTCAAGAATAATAAAATTAATCAATTTTGATGAAAATGGTTTTATATTTAACACCAACATGGAAAGTAAAAAATCACTGGAAATTAAATCCAATAATCTTGTAGCTCTGAACTTTCACTGGAAAAGCCTCTGCCGACAAGTTCGCATTGAAGGAAAAGCAATGATATTAAGTGAAAAGGAAGCGGATGATATCTTTTACGATTTCGTATATGAAAAACAAATAATTGTATGGTCTTCAAAACAATCAGAAATATTACCCAACAGAAAAATTTTAAATAAAAGAATAAGTGACTATCAAGAATATTTTAATGATCATCAATTAGTTCGACCTTACAATTGGTCAGGTTACAGAGTTGTGCCTAAATATTTTGAATATTGGTGGGAAGTAGAATCCAAGCCTTTCTACAGATTAGCCTATAAAAAAAACAAGAATAACTGGGAAAGCTACAATCTTTATCCCTAAATCTTTTTGTTATTTGATTTAGATCAAATAACAGAACTCTTTGACATAGATCAAATTAATAACAGGATCATCCATTATTCCATTTATCATATGGAATTATCCCAACCAATGTTTGCATTAATGTTTGTTCCTGGCGTGTCCCTTATCGGAACATCAATAGTTGCTGATATGAGCAATCGGCCTAGAACGCACAAGTGGTGCAAATTTCTTGGCATACTGTGTCTGATTGGGGCTTTTGTTGCTTACATATTATTTTTAAATAAATTGCTGAGCTAGCTAAATAATTTATAAAAAATATCCAAATTCTCAGTCAATAATAATTATTTTTATTATTTTATTTCTTGACTCAACCCCAGCCATTCTTGAGCATATATTTCATCTTGCTCATTTATAGGCTCCCACACTGCACCTCTAAACCAAGGTCCGCCTCGGGTAAAATGAACATTTTTTGCATCAAGTGATGCTGGTGAATGGCCATCCAACCAGTTCCATTCTTCAGGTAACTCACCAATATCTTTATCTTCAAGCCACATGAAATTGTGCAGCCATAGCCCAGGTTTTGTGCTTACATCATCAACCGTATAATTTTTATGACCTTTGTGACTGCAATTAAACATTACAACAGATGACCAATTTTTTCGGGAATATTGATATTGTTCATTACCGTACATTTTAATTGTTTCAGTAGGAGCGTAATCATGCTTCACACAATAAATCGCGTATTTTTGATCGTTGTATTTTTTAAAAAGTTCCAGGGGATCCGATCTAAAAAACATATCGCAGTCCATAAAAAGCGCCCATCCTTCAAGACGGTGTAAAAAGGGGACTAAGAAGCGTGAAAAGGAAAAGTCAGTGGCAAATGGTCTTCCATCAAATATGTCGCGGTGTTGAATATCTTTATCACTTGATGGTTTGGGAAGTGATGAACTTCCAAGTTCCCAGGCACGACGATACAGCCCTACTCTTCTTAATAGATCCTGCTTAATAGGATATACATTCAATGGACCTGAAGCATATTTATACGCAGAATGTTTTAATACTTTATACGCCAAATCCTCTCTTGGATCGTATCCAACATAAATTGTAGGTATGTCATAGTTATTTGAACTCATAATTTCCTCGGATGTTTATCAATGTTAAAACTAATAATAACACGGTCTTCTTTTGAGCGGTTAGGCTCAACCCAATGCTTTACATAACTTGGAAACATGGCTAGGAATCCCGTCTTGGGCTGAATGGCAGCTTGCTGTTCATTTAGCGGGTTCACCTGGTCACAAAGGGCATGGTAGTATAATGAGCTCTCTCTTGGATCTTCAGCTACAAATCTTCCTCCATTTTTCGGAAATTTTACGTAATAGGCAGCACTAATTAGATTATTACTATGAATATGCGATTGGTTGCACGCATTAGGAGGATTAATTATTCCCCATGTGCTTGTAACTTTGTAGTTATATTTTGTCTTATTCCAACACATATCTTTTGCCACCCGCTCTATATTGGGAGCTATTTTTCTAAAAAAATTCATATGCGGTTCAGATTCTTGAATATCAATGAAGTTGCTATGCCAACCCAACATATTTGATTTCTGTATTCCTTTTGGATCCTTTTTTTTTAATTCATAAAAAAATTTCAAGAAATCTTTATTTATTTTCGTGACTCCGTTTAATTGACACAGCCATATGGGGGTTACAAATTTTTTTAATAATTCAATTTTACTCATTTTTCCTCCTCTTCTGAAATTAAATTGAGTTGCAGACAGTCTGGTTTAATCACCTTTGCCCCAGCTTCTGCTAGGAATATGGTTTTCCAATCTTTATTAGAAATATTATTAATATGAATTGTTGTGCTACGAAACTCAAGCGCAAGATTAATCATATGTTCAATAAATTGCTTTAAAATTTTTTGACGCGCTAGGGGACCTGGAATAATAATGTGATCTACACGAAACATATCATTGGGTTTGGCACAATAGACATAAAGGGCATGAATATGATCATCATTATCTCTGGCAATAATTACATCACTTACAGAGCTTTGATTTTGAAATGCGTGCTGAATTTTATGAGATGAAATATTTCCATATAACACAAGAAAGTTGTCTATTTTTGTTTTCGGGTTCTGTTCTTGAAACACTGAAAACGCCTGATTGATATGACATCTTCCCATTGGAGTAATAAATAATCCTTTCTTGAAATCATCAGGATGTTTTGCCATTCGTTCCACTATCATTTCTCAGTGATATAAATGAAATATCTTAGTATTTTTTGATTTATGTCAATTCAATATAGGAATATGTTTGATATGAGATTAGAATAAACTTTTTGACATGGATCAAATTATAAAAAAAAACTGTAACGGCACCAAGGATAACAGCAAATGTTTAAAATGCAATGTTCGTTTGATTGCTTTTTGTGGTATTCTTGAAGATGAAGATATTCTGCAACTTGAATCAATTTCAAAAGATAGATTACTTCTTAAAGGAGAGGATGTTTTTTCTCAAGGCGATCATGTTGATACTTTTTATAACATTAAGTCAGGAAGCATTAAAATATACAAACTCTCAACTGATGGCAGAAAACAAATTGTAGGTTTTTTATATCCTGGTGATTTTTTAGGAATGTCCTCAGATCAAAGTTACAACTATACTGCAGAAGCTTTAGAGGATACTAGATTATGTAAATTTAATAAAATAATTTTAGAAAATTTCTTTATTAAATTTCCTGTTGTTGAAAGCAAGATACTCGACATAGTCAATTATGAACTGTCAGTAGCGCAAGATCAAATATTTTTATTAGGTAAATATTCAGCAAAAGAACGTCTACTGCAATTTTTCCTCAATATTTCAAGCCAGAGAGAAAAATTGGGTTGGGGGGGTAATCCAATTCGCTTAAGTATGCCGCGAGCAGATATCGCCAATTATCTTGGTCTGACAATAGAAACGGTGAGCCGTACTATATCTGAACTTAAGAAGGAGCAATTAATCAAAATGATAGGCACGCACGATATTTTTTTACACAACAAAAATTCTATACAAAATTTTCTTTCTGCCTAACCATTTCTTGATTTAGATCAATTATTTATTAAATTAATGTTTTATAATCGTCCTTGAAAGTTAGGATGTTTTCAACCTTCTCAGGTTTAGTATTAGACATATGTGAAGACGCTTTACTTTTACCATAACCCCGCCAAATAACGATAACAAAATATAAGGTGGGGTTATTTATGCCAGTTTTTTTAATAAAATTTTTTTCCTTAAATAACATACAAAAAAATAATAAAGAATGTTAACAAGTTTAAATTAATGTTGAGCAATGCCAATCACCAAAACATTTATGGTGCCTATTTATTATTTATAAATTTAACCGCCGAAACAATTTTACCAAATTTTTTTAATACTAATCTTCCACCCGGTTACTACGGATATGCAGGAAACTCGCGAGGAAAAGGAGGTGTTCAAGGACGTTGTAAAAGACATTTTAAATCCAAGAAAAAGAAACACTGGCATGTTGATTGGTTAACAACAAAGGCGCAAAAATTACTTGCCATAGCGTTTCCTGATAAAAACGAGTGCGAAATAATTCAATATCTGTTAACGATTAAAGGAACTTCTGTTGCAATTGAGGGTTTTGGCAATAGTGATTGTAAAACGTGCCGATCCCATCTAATAAAATTTCCAACTAACTTTTCAATGCACTCAATCAAATTATCTTTTGTCACTCTTAATCTCAGATAAGAAAAATAAGTCCTACTTTTAGTGGTAATATTAATTTATATGTAATCCAGTGGCAAAGAATGTATTTTTTTTATTTCTTTAAGAGCGATGCTGGAAGACATCTTGGTGAACTTAACTTCATTGATTAATTGTTGTTGAAAATTATCATACTCTGCAATTGATGGAGCAACTATCTTCAACAAATAATCGGTGCTCGATCCAGTTAAACGATATGCCTCAATGATTTGATCATATCGTGTCAGTATTTTTTGAAAATCGCTCATCCATTCCTTAGAATGGCTGCTTACAGAAACAGATAAAAACACTACTATGTTCAAATTGATTTTTTTATTATCCAAGACAGTAACTCTTGATTCTATAACTCCTTCCTCCTCCATTTTTCTAATTCTGTTCCAGCAGGGAGTTTTTGAAACACCTGCGCGTTTAGAAAGTTCAGACAGAGGCAGAGTTGCGTTATCTTGCAGTAAGGAAAGAATTTTTTTATCTATGTCATCCATTCTATAACAATATCATATTATAGAATATTTTTCTAAATATTTTGTATATTTTAAAAAAAACAGAAAAATCATACATCTTGATATATATTTTAGAACATTATTCCATTATTTTTGAATTATTCCTGGAACTTAAAATATAGGCATAAGGACCAAAATCTTTAAAAAAACCAATTTAAGATTATTTTTGTTGATTAAATGAATCAAAAAACTCTAAGTCAATCTTTACCCAAAGAAGTAAAAGTATCATTTGAATTTTTTCCACCAACGAGCGAAAAATCTGTGTCATCATTATGGAAGTGTATAAAGAGATTGCAACCTGTCAGACCTTCTTTCGTGTCCGTTACATACGGCGCTAGTGGTACAACCCGTGAACGCACTCACGAAACAGTTGTCAGGATTGCTAAAGAGACAAATATGAAATCCGCAGCGCATTTGACTTGTATTGGTTCCAATAAACACGAAATTACCGCTATTGCTGAGCGCTACTGGCAAGCCGGGATTCAACATATTGTTGCACTTCGTGGGGATACACCAGATGGAAAAGATTCCTATGTTCCACATCCTGGTGGTTACACTTATGCTTCAGATCTGGTTGAGGATTTAAAAAAGATTGCAGATTTTGAAATCAGTGTTGCTGCATATCCGGAATGCCATCCAGAATCAAAAAACCAGAATGAAGATCTTGACAATTTACAGCGCAAAATTGATGCCGGAGCGACACGCGCTATCACCCAATATTTCTTCGATCCTGTTGTTTATCTTCGATTCCTGGAACAAGTACGTGCTAGAGGGATTCACATTCCTATTATACCGGGGATTTTACCGGTAACTAACTTTAATCAGGTAAAAAAATTCTCAGCGCTCAGCGGGACACGCGTTCCAGACTGGTTAGCTGATTTATTTGAAAACATAGACGATGATCAAGAAACTCGAAAACTTGTCGCCGCTAGCGTTGCTTCAGAACAATGTCGCATCCTGTACGCAAACGGTGTTAAGGAATTTCATTTCTTTACACTTAACCGTTCTGATTTGACATATGCTATTTGCCATATTCTAGGCGTTAGACCTAACCAAGGGGAAGTGTAAAATAAGAAATGAACAACTTGATTGAAGAATTACTTGCTGATCGTATTCTTGTTCTTGACGGAGCAATGGGAACGATGATTCAAAAAAAAGGATTGAGTGAAGCTGATTTTCGAGGAAAGCGTTTCGCTAACCATACCATAGATCTAAAGGGAAACAATGATCTGTTGAGTCTTACTCAACCAAAGCTGATCAAGGAAATACATACTATGTTTCTTGATGCAGGTTCAGACATTATTGAAACGAATACCTTTAATGCAACGAAAATTTCCCAAGCAGATTATTGTCTTGAGGAGAGTGTTTATGAGATTAATGTTGCTTCGGCCAGTCTCGCTCGTGAAGCCGTTGATGATATGAATAAGAAAACACCAGACAAGCCCCGCTTTGTCGCTGGCGTTCTCGGGCCGATCAATCGCACGGCATCAATCTCTCCGGATGTTAACGACCCAGGATTTCGTAATGTAAACTTCGATGATTTGGTTACTGTTTATTCGGAAGCAACGAATGGTCTTCTTAAAGGTGGCGTTGACTTAATCCTTATTGAAACAGTGTTTGATACCCTAAACTGTAAAGCCGCTATATATGCATTGCTTAAGTATTTTGACAAAATCAATAAAAGAGTACCGATAATGATATCTGGTACTATCACTGATGCTTCAGGGAGGACTCTTTCTGGACAAACACCGGAGGCGTTCTGGAATTCGGTTGCTCACGCTAAACCGATCAGCATAGGATTTAACTGCTCACTTGGTGCTAAAGATCTGCGTCCGTATGTACAGACGTTAGCTAAAGTTGCGCCAGTTAATGTCAGTATTCACCCAAACGCTGGTTTGCCTAATGAATTCGGCGATTATGAAGAATCGCCGGAATATATGGCGAAAATTCTAAAAGAATTTGCCACTGACGGATTGGTAAACATTGTTGGTGGTTGTTGCGGTACTACAGTTGATCATATCCGAGCTATTACCTCTGCGATTGATAGCCTCAAACCGAGAATTCTCGTCCAGGCGGATGGCTTCACTCACTTATCTGGACTTGAACCGTTAACCATTAATGCTGATACAGGATTCATTAATGTTGGCGAGCGAACCAATGTTTCCGGCTCCACCATATTCGCTAAGTTGATCCGTGAAAGCGAATATGAAAAAGCGCTTCATATTGCCTGGGGACAGGTTGAGAATGGAGCCCAAATAATTGACGTGAATGTTGATGATGCAATGCTGGATGCTGAAAAAGAAATGGTAACCTTTATTAATTTAATCGCCTCAGAACCAGATATCACAAGAGTGCCGATAATGATTGATTCATCAAAATGGTCAGCCATTGTATCAGGATTGAAGTGTCTGCAAGGTAAGGGTGTGGTTAATTCGATTAGTTTGAAGGAAGGTGAAGACGTTTTTGTCGAGCAAGCTCGTGAAATTCTTCGATATGGCTCTGCCGTTATCGTCATGGCTTTTGATGAGCAAGGACAGGCTGATAATTACGAGAGAATGATTGAAATCTGCAAACGTTCTTATACAATATTGATAGAACGCGTAGGTTTTCCTGCCGAAGACATAATTTTCGATCCGAACATATTCCCGATCGCTACCGGTATCGATGAGCACAGGAATTTTTCCGTTGATTTTATCCGTGCTTGCGAATGGATTAAAACTAATCTAGCGGGAGCGTTGATTTCAGGCGGCGTTTCCAATATGTCGTTTTCATTCAGAGGAAATAATCTAGTGCGTGAGGCTATGCATTCGGTATTTCTTTACCATGCCATTAATGCTGGAATGACAATGGGAATTGTTAATGCCGGACAGTTAGGAGTATATGCGAACATTCCTAAAGATCTTCGTGAATGTGTTGAAGATGTAGTTCTCAACCGGCGCGATGATGCTACCGAACGACTATTAAAGTTCTCTGAAGAAAATACAAAATCTATCAGCAAGATTAATCAACTAGAACCAAACTGGCGTAAGAATACCGTCAACAAACGTTTAGAGCATGCCTTGGTTAGAGGCATTGCTGAATTTATTGTCGAGGACACTGAAGAAGCTCGTCTCATGTTCAAACACCCGGTTGAAGTTATTGAAGGTCCGCTGATGGACGGAATGAACGTCGTTGGCGACCTATTTGGGTCCGGACAGATGTTTTTACCACAAGTGGTAAAATCAGCCCGCGTTATGAAAAAGGCCGTGGCACATTTATTACCGTTTATTAAGGATGAGAAGAATACTTCAAATTCTGCCATAGGGGCTAAGGGCAAGATACTAATGGCGACAGTTAAGGGAGATGTGCATGACATTGGAAAGAAAATCGTCGGTGTGGTGCTGCAATGTAATAACTTCGAGGTTATCGATTTGGGCGTAATGGTTCCGTACTCACAAATTCTGAAGAAGGCAAAGGAAGAGAACATCGACATTGTCGGTCTGTCCGGTCTAATCACACCTTCTCTTGAAGAAATGTGTAACGTTGCTTCAGAAATGCAGCGTGAGCGCTTTACCATACCCTTATTAATTGGAGGCGCGACTACGTCTCCCGTTCACACAGCAGTCAAAATTTCGCCCAACTACAATGGCCCCACGATCCACGTTAACGATGCTTCTCGAGCTGTTGGTGTTGCAACTAAATTGATTTCCAATACAACCCGCGACGATTACATTGAAAAAATCTCTAACGAATACCAAACTATTCGTGAGAGCCATGCTGTTCGTAATTTAACAACACGTAAACAGACCTTGGAAACAGCAAGACAGAATAGATACCAAATTGACTGGTCTAAGTCATTTCCACCGCGTCCAACATTTCTCGGTATCAAAACTTTTGATAATTATGATTTGAACAAACTGAAACAACGGATTGACTGGACGCCATTTTTCCGTACTTGGGAACTGAAAGGGACCTATCCTAGAATCTTGAAAGACAGCAAAATAGGCGAGGCAGCGAAAGGCTTGTTAGTTGATGCTCAAACTATTCTGGAAAAAACAATTAAAGAGAAATGGCTGACTGCTAAGGGTGTGATCGGATTTTTTCCAGCTAACTCGGTTGATTCTGATGATGTTGAATTGTATAAAGATGAAAGTCGTGACGTTATTACCTGTAAGTTACACTTCTTGCGTCAGCAGATGTTGAGAAGTTCTGAGCGTGCAAATTTTTCTTTGGCCGATTTTATTGCTCCCAAAGAAACAGGCAAAGCAGATTATATTGGTTGCTTTACAGTAACAGCAGGTATTGGCGCGAAGGAAAAATCTGACAATTTTAAGGACGCTCATGACGACTATAGCTCGATCTTGATACAGGCCCTTGCTGATCGTTTGGCTGAAGCCTTTGCTGAATGTATGCACGAACAAGTACGTCGTGAATTTTGGGCCTATGCTCCGAAGGAAAATTTTACTAACCAAGACTTGATCAAGGAAAAATATCAAGGAATTCGACCTGCGCCTGGTTATCCGGCTTGTCCAGATCATACTGAAAAGTCGAATTTGTTCAAGTTGTTGGATGTAGAGGCAAAAACTGGAATTTCGTTAACAGAAAGTTTTGCAATGTTGCCGGCAGCATCAGTATCGGGTTATTATTTTTCTCACCCAGAATCTCAATACTTCGGTGTTGGTAATATTTCTCAAGATCAGATGGAGAATTACGCTAAACGCAAAGGAATCACAATTGAGGAGGCCGAACAATGGCTCCTATCCAGCTTGGATTATAAATGAATCAAAAAAATCCAATCCAATCCAGAATTGACATGTCATCGCTGATACTGGGCATAGTGTTGTTAATTTTCGGTTTATCATTTCTCTTTGTTAATTATTCTGTAAAACATTTTTTTTTGCTTATCATCGGTTTTGGATTAGGAGTTAGTCTCTATCATGCGGCATTTGGTTTCACAGGATCTTGGAGAAAATTTATTAATGAAAAAAAGGGTAATGGAGTTCGATCTCAACTTTTTGCCATAGCCTTAGCTGTTGTATTAATTGCTCCTTTTCTTGCTGGTGAAAGTTTGTTTGGAAGTAAAATCGTAGGAGCTTTTGGACCAATTAGCGTTTCCGTTGTTATTGGATCTTTTATGTTTGGTTTGGGAATGCAACTTGGAGGCGGGTGCGGTTCAGGAACGTTGTTCACAGTCGGAGGTGGTAACTCTCGTATGTTGATTACTCTTATTTTTTTTATCTTAGGATCGTTGCTGGGAACACTGCATTTACCTTGGTGGTTGTCTTTGCCATCTTTTGGAATCATTTCACTCTCAGACTATATGAATGCTTTTCAAACAATTATTGTTCAATGGACAATGCTCGGTTTTATTGCATTCATTACGATTTATTATGAAAAACGACACAATACGGAAATTTCAAAAATCTATACCAAACCTGATAAATCTATTATTCATGTTCTTTTACAGGGTAGCTGGCCTTTATTGTGGGGAGGCATAGCTTTAGCTTTACTGAATATGGCAACTCTTTTTGTCGCAGGACACCCGTGGTCAGTTACCTTTGCTTTTGGATTGTGGGGGGCAAAGATCGCAACGTACTTGGGTTTTGATGTATCGCTCTGGGAGTATTGGACGTGGACTTATCCATCCCAAGCGCTTCAACAGAGTGTATTAAATAATTCAGTTTCTCTGACAAATATCGGGATAATTATTGGAGCCTTTATTGCATCAAGCCTTGCTGGAAAATCCAGTTCAAAAATTAACATATCCATACGATCTCTATTTGCAGCTATTCTAGGCGGTATCCTAATGGGATACGGAGCAAGGTTAGCTTTTGGTTGTAGTATCGGAGCTCTTTTCAGTGGGATTGCTTCAGGAAGTTTGCACGGTTGGTTGTGGTTTGGTTTTGCATTTCTTGGAACATATTTTGGTGTGAAGCTTCGACCAAGTTTCGGATTGTCCTAAGGTTAAGAATGAAAGACATGTTGAAAGATAGTAAAATCATTACAATAATTTTTCTAACACTGTTTATGTTATTTCTATTTGTGGATCATTTCTATTCAAAAAAAAATAATTCCTTGAGGATTGAAGATCAAGAACATTCCCAACATGAAGAAGGATCTTCGCCATGCGGAATGTGAATGACGGTAAAAAAAATATTCAAAGTATTAATTCAAAGCAATGTTTTGAAAGGCTGTCTGAAGAATCTGGTTCACATTTGGTTGATGTAAGAACTAAGCCTGAGTGGTTGTTTGTGGGTATGCCGGATTTACAGTCCTTGCATAAAAAAACCATATGTATTTCTTGGCATATATATCCGGAGATGAAGATTAATATAAATTTTGAATCTGAAATTTTAGAGTCTGGAATTAACAGGCAAGATACTATTTTTTTAATCTGTCGTTCAGGTCATCGATCCCACGATGCTGCGGAGTTCCTAGCATCTCGTGGCTTTACTAATTGTTTTAATGTAATAGATGGTTTTGAAGGAGAGAATGATCCAAATCATCAACGTTCAACTATTAATGGATGGAAATACTATAAACTTCCCTGGAAACAAAAATGACGGATAAAATAAATAAAAATTATAAGAACTATAGAAAACAAACCCAAATGGTACGTGGCGGATTATTGCGTTCACAGCATGGAGAAACGAGTGAAGCAATCTTTATGAATTCAGGTTACGTTTTTAACAGTGCGGAAGAGGCTAAGGCAAGATTTGCAGGGGAATCAGAAGGTTATCTTTATTCCCGCTATGGCAATCCAACAATAACAATGTTTGAAGAACGAATGGCTCTCAACGAAGAAGCTGAAGCCTGTTTTGCCACCGCAAGCGGCATGGCGGCTGTTTTTGCCTCCATGATGAGTTATCTTAAAAGTGGCGATCATATTGTATCATCACGTTCTTTATTTGGCTCGTGCTATTACATCCTTGATCAAGTACTGCCTCGCTATGGCATTACCGCTCATTTAATTGACGGAACAGATTTATCGCAATGGGAAAAACATGTAACAAATAAAACAAAATGCATCTTTCTTGAATCGCCTTCCAATCCAACAATGGAAATCGTTGATATTGCCTCAGTAGTTAAAATTGCCCATCATCATAACGCCCTGGTAATCGTAGATAATATTTTAGCCTCTCCTGTCTTACAAAAACCTATGGAATTTGGAGCGGATATTGTCGTTTATTCGGGCACCAAGCACATTGATGGACAAGGCCGCAGTCTCGGCGGAGCAATTTTATCTTCTAAAAAACAATATGAAGAATACATAAAACCTTTTATTCGTCACACCGGCCCGTCAATAAGCCCCTTTAACGCATGGCTGTTACTCAAGGGCCTTGAAACACTAAAACATAGAATGGATCAACATTGCAGTAATGCGCTTAAGGTCGCTGATTATTTATCGCAACACCCTAAAGTGGAGAAAACCATTTATCCTGGCTTAAAAGATCATCCACAACATGCATTAGCCAGTAAACAAATGTCGCAAGGAGGATCCATTGTTACGTTTGTTATAAAAGGAAATAATGCGTTTAAATTCATGAACGAACTAAACATTATTGATATTTCCAATAATTTAGGTGATACTAAAAGTTTAGTAACTCATCCTGCGACAACGACTCATCGTGTTATTGGAGAAGAAGGGAGAAAAAAATTAAACATACCGGACGAAATGATCAGGCTCTCCATCGGTCTTGAAGATGTAGATGATTTGATTGAGGATATTGACGCCTCACTTAAACAAATTTTATAAGCATTTTTCCTCAACATTCTTGTTGGTTGGTGTTAAAATGCATCATATCAAATAAGTATAGATAATGAAATTTCACTCTAGCCCAAATCCGACAATTGGAGTCGAGATTGAACTTCAGTTAATTGATGACAACACTCAAGATCTGAAAAACATTTCTCCCAGAATACTTGCTGACATTGATAAAAATTTCTCTAACAGAATTAAACATGAGCTTTTTGAATCAATGATAGAAATTAACACAGATGTTTGCAACACAGTTGAAGAGGTTAATCAAGACATTAAGCAAACACTACTTCATCTAGAAGATATTTTAAAAAATTACAATGCATCTATGAATTGCAGCAGTCTTCACCCTTTCGCTAAAGGAAAAAATCAAATCATTACAAACAATGAACGTTACAAGCGTATCATGAAAGATCTTCAAATAATCGGAACCCGTTTTATTACGCAGGGACTCCACGTTCATATTGGAGTTGATGATTGTGAAAAAGCAATAAAAGTCAACAATGCGATAAGGATGTATTTACCTCTGCTTCTTGCGCTTACTACTTCATCGCCTTACTATGAAGGGGAAGACACCGGACTTCACTCCTATAGAACAAAAATTTTTGAATCTTTGCCATTAGCAGGGCTGCCTGACTATTTAAATGATTGGGATCATTTTACAAAACTAACCGACAATCTGATAAAGGCTGATGTTATAAGATCGGTAAAGGATCTCTGGTGGGAAGTAAGACCTCACCCAGGCTTTGGCACTGTTGAAATCAGAGTTTGTGATATTCCAGTTAATCTTGAAAAAACTCTTGCCTTGGTGGCATTAATACAGGCATTGGTCATAACGATACAAAATGAAGATGATTATCCTGACACTCATATCCAGATTTTGGAATCGAACAAATGGCAATCTGCGCGGTACGGACTTGAAGGAGCGTTTATCGACCCTGTAACCCTTAAACAACTGAGTGTCAGAAAAGCCATCGAAAATCTTTGTAATTTAATAGAGCCAATAATGGTTTCTTTAGGATCAATAAAATATATCAGAGTTATAGAAGATATATTAATGCAGGGCACAGGAGCAACAAAGCAGAGAGAGCTATACGAAAGTTCAGGTAATTTTAAAAATATGATTCAATGCTTAAAAGAACAATTTTACGAATAATAAATAACGTTCAAAGATAGGTTAAAAATAGAATATGCTTGGGTTGTTAAAAAATATCATTCAATCAAAATTATTTTATTTAATTGTTTTTATCATTATTATCACAATTTTTCGCATCATTTTTCTTCAACTATCCGGCAATTAAAGACTTTTCTCTTCTCATATCCTTGCTGTTAAACTATTATTAATTGTATGAAATTTCCCCTGAAGGAAATAATAATTTTTTTAGTCTTAGCCGTGATGATTATAATAGGATTCTCTATTTTTTGGGCTTGGCTTTCTTTTAATTAGGATAATTGATAACTTAACTTCTAAGATAGGATAAAAAAATTTCTTACGAGACCATTGATCAGGAGAAAAACAGTCTCGTAAGATTATAGGCAAATATATTAAGCTACCTTTTTTGTTGTTTGCAACTTTATATTCTCAATTGCTTGCGTTATGTCTTCCAAGATATCGTCAATATGCTCTATCCCGACTGCCAACCTAACATATCCCGGTGTAACACCTGTCTGGAGCTGATCTTCTGCAGAGAGTTGAGAGTGTGTCGTGCTTGCAGGATGAATGGCTAATGTTCTGACATCGCCAATATTAGCAACATGATAAATTAATTTTAAATTATCAATAAATTGCTGGCCTGCATCCGCGCCCCCTTCAAGCTCAAAGCCCACCAGAGGCCCGTTACCATTTTGAAGATATTTTTTGGTTCTCTTTATATCCTCCGCGTCCTTATGAAATCCTGGGTAGATTACTTTGTTAACTTCAGAACGGTTGTTCAAGAAGTTTGCCACCTTTTCCGCGTTTTCTTGATGCGCTCTATAGCGGAGAGGCAGTGTTTCCAATCCTTGAATAATATGGAAGGAATTGGATGGTGAAATAGCAGAGCCTAAGTCACGCAGTAGCACCACCCTTGCTCTGATTGCATAGGCAATAGGAGCCCCCAAGGCTTCAGGTATGAGCTCTCCCCAAACAGCGCCATGGTAACTTGGATCTGGAGTGTTGAAGAGCGGTTGTCTTTTTGGATCTAAGGTCCAATCAAATAATCCGCTGTCTACGATTATGCCTCCAATAGAAGTTCCATGTCCTCCGATATATTTTGTTAAAGAATGAACAACGATTGCTGCGCCATGCTCAATTGGCTTACAAGTGATAGGTGCTGCTGTGTTATCCACGATCAGAGGTATGTTGTATTCTTTTCCAATGTTGGCCACCTCTTCGATCGGAAAAGGTTTTAGTTTGGGATTAGGAAGCGTTTCAGCATAAAAAGCCCTGGTTTTATCATCAATTAACTTCCTGAAATTCTCAGGATCTGCAGGATCAGCAAAGCGTACTTCAATTCCTAATTGTTTTAATGTGTTCGCAAAGAGGTTCCATGTGCCTCCGTATAAGTCAGTTGAAGACACTACATTGTCTCCTGCTTGACAAACATTTTGCAGTGCGAACGCAGAAGCTGCTTGACCGGAAGAAACAGCTAAAGCGGCCATCCCACCCTCCAATGATGCCATTCTTTCTTCCAGAACGGCATTTGTTGGATTCATAATTCGCGTATAAATATTTCCTAATTCCTTCAAGGCAAATAAATTGCCTGCATGCTCAGCATTATCAAACTGATAACTCGTTGTTTGATAAATAGGGACGGCAACAGAGTTTGTCGCGCTATCCTTTCTGTAGGTGCTCCCATGCAATGCTATTGTTTCAGGATGTTTGGATGTCGTTGGCATTATTTCCTCTCTTTCATTTAAATCACGCTGCACATAGTTTTGTTCTTTAGGAGGAGAAACATATGATTTGTGCAGCGTGAACTGGGTGTTAGTGATTACGTGTTATTTTCAAGCGGTCTGGCAGGATCCGCCGTCCATTCAACCATGGAACCATCATAATTCTTGACATTTTCATGACCAAGAATTTCACTAAGGGCAAACCAAGGCACGGTCGCCCAATGTCCAGTGTTGCAAAAAACAATTTCTCCTTCTTTGGATTCTATGCCTGCTTCTTTAACCAATTGCGCTAAAACAGCTGAATCTAAAAAAAAGGTTGTATCTCCCTCTATCAAAGTTTGCTGTTGCAGATTGAATGAGCCAGGGATGGTCCCTGCCGCCAAAGCTTTACCGCTTTTAGATTTTCCTAAAAACTGTTCTAATGGCCTGGCATCCACCAGAATAGATTCGTTATTTGCTAAAGCATTGACTACATCTTCTGTCGTTGCAAGATGCTTCGGCTGGAAGTCAGCTTTAAATATTTCCGCTTTAGGATTGACGGCGCCAGTTTCAATTTGGGTCGGCAGCTTTCCTAGCCAAGCAGCATAACCGCCGTCAAGAATGGAAACTTCATTGTGACCAAGTACTTTAAAAGTCCAGTAGACTCTGGCCGCACTGCCGAAATCAGTCGAGCTCACTCCGCCAGGAACAACAATGACATGGCTGTCATTACCAATGCCTAGACCTCCAATTAAAACCTCAAGATCCTTAAGAGGTGGGAGTTTGCCTACAATTCCATCAATAGTTGTACGCCAACCATCTTCCAGATAATTGCTGTAAACAGCTGTGGGGATATGATTAGCTTCAAAAGCATCCTTTGAGCCTCCATCAATTTTATTCCGTATGTCCAATACAATCAATTTCTCATTACTTAAGTTATTTTTTAACCAATCAACACTAACCAAAGGTTCTGCGGCATATGATTTCAGGGTAAAAAATAAGCTAAAAGCAATAGTAACTATAATTGCAACTAATTTATCTTTGTTTAACATTTTTTCCTTTCTACGATATGCTTTGTTTGCGAAAGATACCGCAAGCCGAAAGGGATGATTTATGATCATCTCTTTAGCTGAATTTATGATTCGCCCGCAATCTGACTATCAAATCGGCGAATATCCCGTCTATAGAATAATTTTCTAAATATTCAAATATTTTTTATGATATTTATCATTATTTTCTATATATATAGTAATATATAGAATATTTTTCTAAAGTTATTGAATACAATATAATTACATTTTACTATCAACTAGCGAGAAAAGAGAAGGTGTAACAAGATTTGTTAGATCTTATCAACGGCGCTTTGGTGGATTGGCCTGATCGTCGTGATTATGTGGTTGTTCTTTTAGAGCGGCCACATAACCAACTATTAAAATTTAGTGCCCAAACTAAGAATTATTTCCCTGCCTGGTTCGGGGTAAGCGTTATATGCCCCAAGTGTGCTGGAACTCGCTACTGCATAGTTATGATACTTATCATCAAAAATATTATTGATTGATAAGGTGGAAAAAAATTTGCCAAATTTAGAAGCAATACTCATATTAGCTATAATATAGCTTGGAATTTTAGTATCTTGAAAGTTTTCATCATCACTCTCCATTCTCATATCATCCTGATATTTTATTGATGGAGTAATTCTCGTAAAATCTGAAACCTTCCATTCAAGACCAGTATCTAAAGAGTATTGTGGAACAAGAGGGACATCATTTCCTTTAAAATCTGTTGCATAAGTTCCTTGATCTCCTGAAATGTATTTAGCTTTTGCGAATGTAAAATTATTCGTCAAATTAATTTCATCCGATATTTTATTTCTTGTATGCAACTCAACACCGTATCTTCTCGTAGAACTCATATTAATATTTTCAAAAGCGTCAGTATCATATGCAAGCTCATTTTTACCCTCAATGATATATGTTGATATGTTAGAAGAAAAATCATCAGATAAAAATTTTGAACCTATTTCAAAATCTTTAGTTGTTTGAGTGTTCAGCTCTAAAGAGGTACCGCCAGATCCTCCAATCCTATCATCAATATTTGGATACCTAAATCCATTTCCTAATCTTCCATAAATAATTGTATTTTCATTAACTGTGTGATCCAAACCAATGTTAACTGCATAATTTGTTTCTTGATCAGAAAGAGTTTTGTGCTCTTCTTGCCAACCAGCATAATCAGGTGCGTTGGTATCTAAATAATCTCCTATTGTTATAGTATTTCTTTGTAATCTTAATCCTGTTCCTAAAGTTGTAGTATTTGTTAGATATATAGACTGTTGAGCATATGCGGATTGAGTTGCTTGCCAAGCATCATACACATGCAAAGGAATGGCATTTTTAGTTTCTTTTCGATGAGACTTATAGTCTGCATATTGAAGATCTAAACCATAGGTTGATTTTGAAATTTTTCCAAACAAATTTGTTAGATGATTAATTCTTGGCGTAAACTGATAATTCGTTAAGGATGTATCGCTGTAGGAAGGATAATTAGTAGATTGTAAATCTGAAAATGAATCCTTTAATCTAAAACTGCTATTTAAAATAAAAGTCATATAATCATTTAATTTATAATCCCCGCCATAAAGAAATGAACCTCCTACGCTATTAATGTAATCATCAGGAGTATCAGAGCCCCTTCTATCAGTGAAAAGTTGATCTTGGTTTCTATCACTTGGTGTGCTCATAATTTGTTCATTAAAACTTATGGCAAAAAAATGATCGCCTTTTTTTCCGGGACATCTTAGTTCAGAGGTTAAATTATTTTGTTGTTGTTCATTTTCATCCCTGTATCCATCTGTTTCGCTGTGATTAAAATATGTACTAAGAGAATAATTATCTAATTTTTGAGAATTATTCCAAACAAGTTCTTGGTTGTTAAAGGTACCAGTTTTTAAAATTACTTCATTTATATTTTTTTTACTAATTTCTGGATTTGTAATAATATTTATTGCTCCTCCTATCGCTCCATCACCGTAGAGTACGGATGCTGCACTGCCCTTAAAAATCTCTATTCTATCTATGCTTTTCATGGGTATGCTGGGGAAATCAATTTCAGACATGTCTATATTATTTAAACGCTGACCATTAATTAATATCAGCACATTGCTTTTTGCTTGCGCCCCCATACCTCTGATATCCAAAGTTGTTTCGCTTCCTGATGAATTTGATCCGTATATGCTTCTGCTTTTTATCCCGCTCTCTAGATCAAGAATGTCGTGAATTGGAGTGTTTTCGTATTCTTCTAAATCTTTTCGATCAATAATAATATTAGATGACCCTGAAATAGGTGTGGAAATCGTCTTAGACAAAGGTTCGTAAACAGGAATGTATACTGTTACTTCTAAAGGTACTGCACTGGTACAAAATAAAATTAAAAATAAGAATAATTTGTATTTTATATAATCCATTTACCTCCGCCCACCCAATTTTAGATTTTAATCTAATTTTTTTGCAATTTATTTTTTAATATTTTTTAAATATTCAGATTCTTGCTAATAAATTAGAGATTAAATGATTAGTTTTTTTATTTACTGCCTCTAGATATTTAATTGAAAATGTTAACAGACCAGTAAATAAGCACGTGCTAATTAGAGTATTCTTAAAGAATGGTATGGCTAAAGTATAACAAGTAATTAAACCTTCAATTGTTTTGGGATAGTAATCCCATATCATCCATTCAGCAAAGTTTGTCGTAATGAAGAACCACACACTACCGCCTACGGCCATAATTCCTAACCTTACGTAATTTTTACGCATAGGTGCAATCAAAGCTATTGCGAGAATAGAAGAATATATTACAAATTGATAAGAGTAAAAGCCAATTATAACATCGCTTATAAACATTGCCACAATAGGTACCGCCATACCAAACCACCTATCTTTTATAAGCATTGGGGCCATAATGGCAGATGCTAATATTGGTGTAAAATTTGGCGGATGAGGAATAATTCTAGACAGTGCAAGAATTACTCCAAAAAATAAAAGATAAAAAAAT
>Ga0208641_1000070_pt1 | contig 75077 bp, 68 predicted proteins | sample ETN02SmetaG_2_FD_185789 | JGI IMG/M metagenome (GOLD analysis project Ga0208641, IMG submission 185789) | Marine microbial and viral communities from oxygen minimum zone, Eastern Pacific Ocean - ETNP2014F10-02SV253 (SPAdes) (version 2) | ecosystem: Environmental > Aquatic > Marine > Oceanic ... | reverse complement strand
TTCCAGGTTTGATATGCATTCTGAATATAATTCTTAATGGCAGATGCAGATGAACCGGTCGTATTGGTAGAGGTCACATTTACAACAAAACCTGATTTATGACGCCAGTTTACTAAATTATTTACAGTGGACATAATACCGGAAGAATTGCTGGGAAGGATATAGAGAATGGACGGCTTTTGATATTCTTCATCACTAATGAAACGGTCATAATTCACTACAATGGATCGATACAATTGTTCAAAAACCCGTGAACGCCTTGCGGGGCGGTGGGATTCATCCTCTATCGTCCCCGTTTCTACCAATTCGATCTCTGCTGAACGAATGACCTCTAACCTCTGTTGAAGAGGATGATATTGGAAAGGTGTAAATGAAACGGTTACTAGTTCCAAGTCACGGAATGTAGCTGGATCCGAGACAACTGCCAGTTTTTTAGGATAAGGTGTCACATCAGTATATGTACCTATGTTCCGTTTGAAACTTACCACTTCATCCGTTGTGACATTGTCCCATGTCTGCAAAGGAAGTATATTCACATCATCTACAAATTCAGATTCAACCACACGAACTTGAGCTTGGTACGTTTTACCTGGTTCAACTGCATAAAATGTAGTCATCACAGGTAGTTCAGGGTTTCCTACCAATGACGTCTTTCCTGCGCCATCTATCTTTGGTCGTTTAAAATATTGCCCATTGATCCCAACATCTTCCAATTCATATTCGGGAATATTGAAGTGTAAAACGTGATCTCCCTGTAGTTGAGATTTCAGCGCAAAACCTTGAACAACATCATTTTCTGCAGCTGCGTAGGTCATATTGATCAATCCGATCATGAGGGTCATTACGCGTAGATGCGATTGTATCATATTCGTTTCCTGTTCATTCATAATAAGAGAAATTTATCAAACCAGAACACTACCCAAGACTCACAGAATAACAGAGCCATTGTACTTACCACAAGATAAGGCGCAAAAGGTAATGGTCTATTGCGATCAAAACCATTGATTATTGAAATACTAATCCAAGCCAAAATTCCAAACAAAGCTGCTAAAAAAAGAGCAATCATCATAAACCACGGTCCCAGCCAGGCACCAAGAATCAAGCCCAATTGAATATCACCCCAACCCATACCCTGTCGTCGTGTGAAAAGATACGTTAAACCCATCATTGCTAATGGAATAAGCACTCCTGCAAAGGCTCCCCAAAAAACCATTTGCCATACAAGTAAGCCAGCAAAAACACTAATTACTATAATACATATACCTGTTATAATTAACGACAATGGTATCATCATTGTTTTATAATCAATCCAGGCTAAGGTAATCAATACTGAAGAAAACATGGCAGTCAGCCCCGCTTGTAAGGGTATAAAAATATAAAAACACACAGCCCAAACACATCCATTGATAATTTCAACAAGGGGATATTGCCAGGATATAGATTGCGTACAGGAAGCACATTTTCCCTGTTGAATTACAAAAGAAATGATAGGAATATTCCGAAACCAGGGAATCATAGCTTTACAATGGGGACAATGAGACCTTGGATGCCAGAGAGATTCTTCCCTGGGCATGCGGTAGATAAGCACATTAATAAAACTGCCTAAAATTGCACCCAGGATAAAAGTAGCTATGATGGGAATCCAAGCCATTACAAACCCTGCTGTAAAGCTGATCCCAGGTAGAATACAGGTAAGTATGTTACTATAACCATGATGGCAATAACCAAACCCACCATTAGAATGAGTAGCGGTTCGATCAACGTGGTCATGCGTTCTACCAGGGCGTTGACCTGTTTATAATAATAATCAGAAGCATTATCCAAAAGTGAATCCAGTTCACCCGTTTCCTCACCAGTCGCAGCCAATTGCAATAAAATAGACGGAAATCGCTCTGTACGTCTTAGTGCCGTGCTGATATTAAATCCGTCACGAATATATTCTGTTGCATCCTCCACCGCCTCCTCAAATACGCGATTTTCAACAATCTTTTTCATAAGGTTCATAGATTCGATAACCGGTACACCTGCACCGATCAAAATTCCAGCTGTCTTGGAAAATTTGTTTAATATGGACTGTTCCACCAACGAGCCAAACACAGGGCTGTTCAACTTGATAGTATCAATTACATAACCACCCCGCCTTGTTTTGGAGATCAGCCAAATACCAAATAACACACCAAAAATGGAAAAAAGAATTTTTCCAAAATTGAAACTCACCCACTCACTGATTGAAACCATCATCCGCGTCGCAGCCGGCAGGTTGGCTCCCAATTGGGCATACACATCTGTAAATTTTGGAATAATATAAATGAACATTCCCGCCATCATGGCAAACAGGAAAATGACCATAAATATGGGATAAGTCATGGCTGAACGTACTTTTCGGTGTACATCATCCAGGTTTTCCAAATACGTGGCTAATTGTTCCATTATCTCATTCAGGTTACCACTTACCTCCCCTGCTTTTGTCAGGGCAATATAAAGATTGCTGAAAACACCTGGATGCTTCTGCATGGATTCAGAAAGGGATAATCCTTTGCGAATATTTTCACTGACATTAATCAAAACTTTCTTGAACCGAGAATGCCTCTCCTCTGCTGCCAGTCCATGAATGGATCTTTCTAATGTTAAACCTGCTGAATACATGGTAGCTAACTGGCGCGTAAAAAACACCAGGTTACTCAATGGTATGCGGTTTTTAAGCCTTTCAATAGAAAGGTTGATCTCATCAATAAATGGACCAATGAAATCCCAACTAGTATCTACTTCCTGTAGATTAACAATGATCTGGTTATTGGCTGCCAATTTTTGCATGGCTGCATCTAAACTGTCAGCACGCAGTTCTCCTTCACGGCGGGAACCGGCATCATCCTTGATCAAATAGGAAAATACAGGCATTATAATTCCTCAACAGTTGAACGCAGTATTTCAGAAATTGTAGTAACACCAGCAATGACTTTGCGGATACCGCTATCTCGAAGTGTAACCATGCCATCATCCGTCACTTTTTGACGTATCACTCCTTCATTGGCATTTTCAAATACCAGTCCGCGTATTTCTTTGGTCATGGGAATTAATTCGAAAATACCAGTTCTACCATGGTAACCAGTATTCCTACAATGACTGCACCCTTTTCCTCTTAAAAGTTGATTGCCGTTCAACTTGGATTTTTCCAAGCCTATCATTTCCAATTCTTCTTTAGTGGGAGTATACGATTCTTTACAATTTTCACAGATTGTTCGCACCAGTCGCTGAGCCATGACAAGATTCAAACAGGAACCGACTAAAAATGGTTTTACACCAATATCCAGTAAACGGGTAATAGTAGAAGCTGCATCATTGGCGTGCACCGTAGAAAAAACCAAGTGCCCTGTTAAAGAAAATTTAACGGCAATATCCGCTGTTTCTTCATCACGAATTTCACCAATGAGCAATACATCCGGATCCTGGCGCAGGATAGAGCGCAATGAAGCTGAAAAGGATAAACCAATTTTATCATGCGTTTGCACCTGGTTTACGCCGTCCAATTGATATTCCACAGGATCTTCTACAGTTGTAATGTTTGTACCTTCGCTTTTGATTTCTTTCAGCGACGCGTATAAACTAGTCGATTTACCACTTCCCGTAGGACCGGATACCACAACCATGCCGTATGGCTGGGCAATTACACGCTTAAAGATGGAATGCATGTCCTGTTCAAAACCAAGGCTCTTGAGGTTAAACGCAAACCCGGATTTATCCAACAAGCGCATAACCACTTTTTCACCATAAACTGTGGGTAAAATGGATACACGTACATCAATTTCTCGCTTTGTCGCTTTAATTGTAAAACGGCCATCCTGGGGCAAACGACGCTCGGCAATATTCAATTTGGAGAGAATTTTTATACGTGTAACCAAACCGCTTAAAGACGTTGTCGGCGGTGTCATTATGGTTTGCAACACGCCGTCAATACGAATACGCACATTGACATTTGCATTTTGCGGTTCAATGTGGACGTCCGTAGCCCGTTCCTTAATGGCTTCCTGGAGAATCAGGTTTACTAGTTTAACAATGGGCGCATCTTCCGCCGATACTTTATCGGGTGAAAGGTCTACTTCTTCGGCATCGTCTTCATCGCCTGAAATAACCTTGATGCCTTCAAACACTTCTTCCACTTCTCCGGATTGACGTATTTTACCGTACAATTCATCCATAGCTCGCTGCAATCCGGATGTACCGGCTACCAACACATCTGGAGTCAGCTTGGTAAGTCGCTTTAGGTTATCAATGGCGACCAGGTCTTCCGGGTCTTCCATGGCTACCTGAATGGTGGAATTGGATTTACCCAGTGCTAAAAGATTATGTTCACGGGCAAAATCCTCAGGAATCAGCTTAACCACATCCAAGTCCGCTTTGAACAAGTTATCCTCTTCGACTGTCTGGTAACCTAACTGCATGGCATATACCGTCACCAAATCATTTTCAGTAATGAGGCCATTGTGGAGCAATGTTGCACCCAGTTTTTCACCGGTTTTGGTCTGCTCGGCCAAGGCGCGGTTGAGTTGTGATTCATCGATCTTTTCCAGGTGAACAAGAATTTCACCGATCTTTGAAAATTGTGGATTGAATTCAGCCATGATCAGGGACCTTCAGGAGTTCTGACTAATAATATATCGAGGGGATCGCTGGTAATGGATTGGGCAATCAACAGGGTTGCTGTTATGCTGGAAGTAAAATCCTCATATTGAGCTGGATCTTCTGTACCAACAATCCAGGCACAAATTCCCTGATCGTATTCAACAACCCAGATGACTTGCCCGTTTTCATCAGTAATTCCCACATTGTTCGAAATGGGTGAAGCCGGCCAATAAATATTTGCTGCCCCGGGAGCATTCAAAGCAATGGGTGCTTCAGCGACAGGATTACCGTAAAAATCCTGGAGAGTACCTGTAATATCAAGTTGTACTGTTGTGGCTCCCAAAGCAGTGAAGTCAACATAAGTCGTTGCAGCACTCAACACCAATGTTCCCGGCACAAAAGTCATGGTTGTTTCACCTTCATCTTCATTGATACGCACAGATACCGTATCACCATTAGCCCCAAATGTAAGAGCAGTTACATAGCCAATATCACCAATAGCATCTGTAGAATAAATAATGGTGGTAAAGGCCAACCCGGAATATGAATCACCATTTAGATTCGGGTTACCGGTATAGCTTACGCCTTCCACCAATGCTTCAATGAGTGTATCAGGCAAAATGGGATTAATCGTCCAATATACATATGTACTGTCTGCAACAGGATTATACCAAAGGTCATACACCATTGCAGATGCTTCGGTTAGATAATATCCTCCACCAGTTGGAGTTGTATTTAATGGATCATATTCTGCTTCAATATTTGCAGGAGGTCCGGTAGCTATTATAACTGGAATAGCTGTAGCTGCAATTTCTTCACCTTCATACATAAGAACTGCTGTTACTCTTACTGGTCCAGGTGCAACTCCGCTGTTTAATGAAACACAGGCTTCACCATTAGCCGAATAAGCTGAATCCACAATTCCAGAATTATTTAAATTTGCACCTTCCGGTAATTCTGGGCCTAGTGTAAATGTGACAATATATGGAGTTTGGACCAGCACACCATTTTCATCAAACACGCGGGCACAAATATCAGTGGATTCGGATCCGCCACTGCCCACAACCATAATTTCAGGAGGGCTAGCAGATGTTATTTGTATATATGCGGGAATTCCTGATGAAGTATCTCTGATGGTTATCTGCACAGAATCCTTGACCATGCCAAAAATCGGGTGTTGATAGCGTGTCGATACCGTGGAAACACCAATTTCACTTGGATCACCGGTATCAGAAAATTCTACCTTCGCTATTCCCGTAGAATCTGTCAAATCACTTAAAACACTCAAACGACCATTTGTACTTTCAAAAAAGAGTTCAACATTCGAGATGGGGTTACCATACTGCAATGAATTGATGCGGGCTGAAAGTTCAGCTTTTGTATTCCCATCATCGAGTTTTATGGCATTCGTATTTGTAGAAAGATTTAATTGATAAGGCCACAATTCCACTGCGCTGGTATCAAATACATCAAAACGCACGGCTGCTTCAAAGTCTGTACCACCCTTAGTATACTTGGCTGTAACCTCTACACCTTCATAGGTTGGAGTAGTTGCATTATCATAAGCAGCCACATTCCCATCTGAAAATTGCACAACTGCTAAACCATCATTATTAGTTTTTGGAGTGCTCGTATCAAAAGAACCAATATCAGAGCCAGATGCTTTGGCAGAAAATGATATCAATTCTTCTTTTTGGGCTTGATCCAGCGAATCCAGTAATTGTGCAGTTATAAATGTTGTAACAAAGGCACCCATTAGATCTTCACCAACTGCAATAGCGTTATTGTTGGTGTCAAATCCATATGATTGTGCAGTTACAGTTATTTTATAAGCACCGGAGGTTGTGGATGCTGATGAATCAGCATTTGCAGGTTTTCTTTCATCACAACTCACAAACAACACACCGGCTGCAATTAAAATAAAATTAGAATATTTAATCATTTTATTTCGCATCACTCTCTCCTTCTTCCGTAGTTTTAGGAGTCGTCTCTTCATTGGCTTCATCTTCTTCACCAGCGGGATTCAACATGGAATTTTCAAATTCGATCATTTCGTCTGTTTTTGTAATTCCAGCCACTCCCGGCCGCAGGACTGAAGGTGTAATCTGTATAATTAGATCTGTTTTCTTTTCGATGACGTCATTGCTTGTAAACAGTTTTTTACCCAACCACGGTATCTTATTCAGGTAGGGAACCTTATACTCAGTATCTTTCATATCCCTGCTGATCAATCCGCCAATAATGATAGTTTCACTGTCCTTGACCCTTATCGTTGTTGAGGAAGTGCGTTTTTTGGTCCTGGGGATATTTTTATCGGGGCCGATAAATTCAAAGATTGAAGACACTTCCGGCATGACATTTACAGTTATATCGCCGTCAACATTAACTTTGGGTAATACATGGAGCTTAATACCCACTTCTTCTTTTTGGACCTGTACCTGTCCGCCGACACCACCTGAACTCAAAATATAAGGTACAACGTCCACCATTTCGATATAGGCCTTGCGGCCGTTCAAAGTCACCAATTTTGAATCTGCCAGGATTTCAGCTTTATTATTTTTAACCAGAAAATCCAGGGTTACGTCAAAAGCTGTCATCTGCCGGCTGAATTGGTTGGGAAATATGCTTTGATCATTGGCATCATTCCAGAACAACCGGTTATAGATCATATTTTCCGGGAGTGTTTCAAAGGGTAATCCACCGTAATCCTCGATCACTCCAGTGCCCGCTTCATTCTGCTGCTGGGCAAGTCCGGGAACAACGCTCCCGGCTCCGGTTACACCCGCGGGCGGGATTCCGTTTTCAGTAAATATATTGGTATAATGGGCTAATCTGGACCAATCAATACCCAAGTCTTCCTCTACATCAACACCCACTTCAATCAAGCGTACTTCCAGCATAACTTGTGTTGCCGGCTGATCGATCTGGCGAATCACTTCTTCTATTTCAGCAATTTTCTTGGGAGATGCATTCACAAGAATTTTATTGCCTGATGTATCGACTTGGATTTGGTCCGTCAAATCCTGGAGGAACATCTTTACTTCCGCGGCATCAGCGTATTTCAAATCCACAACGTGAGATGTGATACCCACTTCTTCCAAGAGTTTTTTGGGTTCGGCGATTAAAAATGAATTACCTACAATTTCGTAACTCAATCCCACAGCACGCACCACAAGATTGATTGCCTGTTCAATAGGCACTTCATCCATATGTATGGAAATTTTATCCTGACGGTTTACGCTGGGATCCGTAACAATATTATAACCGCTTTCCTTAGCCAGGATGGAAAGAATGCTTGGCAAATGTGCATCTTCTGCATGGACTCTAACCAATGTCGGTTTTAAAGCTTCCCTGGCAGAAATTGTACTGGGATTCTCTTGGGCAACCAACTCAGTACTTAAAATCAAAATGATTGGTAAAATAAATAGTTTCTTCATATTAAAACTCGTTCCTGGAATTCGTTTCCATTGTTACATTTTCTTCTTCAGCTAATCCTGCAACAGGATAGTGATATTCAGCTTCTCCTTTGATAATGACTACTTCATCTCCATCTATCCAGACAATTTCACCGCCGGCAATTGAATCACCTATAACAACTGTGTAGTTTTCGCCACGGTATTGAATCCCGGCATATTGTGTGGATGTACCGTCTATGATATGTGTTACCCGCAGTTTATTTGTATTTCTGTAACGCAACATACGTCCCTGGGCATCAGTCAGATATAAAACATTGGTCAAACGCAATGGTTCTTTTGCCAGTGTAAAGTTAAAAGCATTGCGTTCCTGCAAGCGTTTTTCAAGAAAATCAATTACGCTTTCCAGTTGTTTATCTGTTCCAAACTGCAATTTTTCCGCACGTATTTTAGCTGATTCCCATTTTTCATTCATGGGATATAGTTTTATACCGGCTGCACTGATAGAGATTACACTTAGTAATACTAAAATGACCCAAATGGTTTTATTTCTATTATTCATTATATCGCCTTTGTCTTAGTTTTAACGAGTGTCAACGTTGCCAGATGGATTTCAACAACCTGTTCCAACAAGTCCTCTTCAGTAGCTGTTCTTTTTACACGCTCAATTCCATTTTTAACATTAAACTCTTTAATGGTGATCAATCGAGGTGACCGTTCTATTTCAGCCATGAATTTCCCTAGTTGGTCATAGGTACATTTGATAATCAATTCGTAGGGTGTTCGTAAAAAATTATCCTGCTCTTCCCTCGGTTTGGGCTTCACATTAAGCAGAGTAATTTCAAGATTGTTCATTTTCTCAGTAATATTTTTCAAGAAAGGAATAGAAGCGTCTTCTGCTAATGAATCCTTCTTTGATAATGCTAGGTTTTCATCAAAAAGTGTATAGACCTGGTCCAGTTTATTGGCCAGTATCTGGGCACTGATTAATTGTTCATTTAATTCCTGCTGTTCTATTTCCAATGCTTTTAATTCAAGGGGTTTTTCACCGATCAACCAACCTTGATTCAACCAGAAGAGAATAGTTAAACCTAACAGGATCAGAGCCATCAAACTGTTTCGGTTTTTCATGAAATATTTCCTTTATTTTTAGCAGCAACTCTCAACGCAGCTTCTATCTCAAATTCCACTACTTCCTGTTCGCGTATCGTTTTTAATGATCCCTGGTTGAATTTTATCTTAGAAAAATTTTCAGAAAGTTTCTTATTGCGTTTAAGCCTGTTGATGTAGTCGTGAACGATATCAAAATCTTTTCTATCTTCATAGACAACGGCAACTCCTCCAATAATGATCTTGTCTTTTTTATATTTCATGGATGTGATGGCCATATCTTCCGGTGTCATTTCGCCTATGATCTGCATATTCCTGGCCCACAGGATGCGGTTGTTTTCCAGTTCTGCAAGGGACATGATATCTACTTTGGATAGGTTTTTACCTTCTTCGCGCAACGCGCTGATCTGTTTTTTTACTTCTCTTATTTCAGTATTCTTTTGATCGATTAATTTGGAATATCCACGACCGATCCACCACGTTTCAACATTGACAAATATTAACAATATAGAAATTAGGCCAAATACAACCCAGCGGCTGCGTTCTTTCCACTGTTCACGGATGGTTTCCCTGCTTTCAGATTGATTCAGGTTGATGGAGATAAATTTCTTCATGCCTCAAATCCCCCGCCCCGTAATGCCAAGCCTACAGCGACTGTATATTGAGCTGGATTGACGATTGTATCTTTATTATAGCCCTCAAATGACTGCAGGGGGTTGAATACGCTTACTTCCAGATTTAATTTGCTTTGAATTAGTTCAGCCAAACCTGCTGTAGCAGAACCACCACCTGTTAAATATAGATGTGTAAAAAAGCTCTGGTTGGTTGTTTTAGCATAATAGCGCAGTGAACGACGTATATCTTCAACATAATTGTCACAGACTGTTCGTTCTGCTATGCCAATGCCGTTGTTTGATTCAACATCATCACTGGAATTAAAACTATTTACACCATCTTTTAATAACTCATCCTCAGAACTGACATAATCCTTGTCCAATTTGGTGGAAAGTGCTTTAACAAATTCATGGATACCAATGGGAAGATCACGGGTAAAAAATGAATCTTTCCGGCCCCACACTGTTAAGGCACTGGAAATAGATCCAATATCCAGCATAACGACTGCCCCGTCTTCCGGAAAGTCATTGGCATATGAATACGAATTCATTACGGCGATAGGGTCTACATCAATGATGCCCGGTTTAAAACCGATTTCCTTCAACAATTCAATATGGGTGCTGGACGTTTTTTTGGTGCAGGCAACCAAGGCAACATCTATCTTGTCCACTTCTTTGGGGTTTGAGCCGAATATCTGGTAGTCAATTACTGCATCTGAACCATCCATGGGAATGTGCTTCCGGGCTTCAAAGGTCATGGAAGAATGCAATTCTTCTTCTGGCATATCCATGGTAGTAATCTGTTTTACACTTACATGAGTACCATTCAAACTTGTTACCAAATGTTTGACCCTCTTGGGATTAATTTTCATTTCTTTCATTAGTTCACGAACAGCCATTACCCAATGAGGTTGGGAAATTTTTTCGGGATCAAACGTCTGGTTTGGTTCTGGCACCAGGCGTATACCATGGTTAACCAGTTTATGCCCGCCCTTGGTTTTATCAAGCACGACTGCCTTAATGTACTGTCTGCCTATATCGAGGCCCAGAATCATTGTGTTGATCCTTTATTTTCATTTGTGGGGATTTCGCCATACGCTTTAATCACCAAGGCCACTGATCCATCTTCCAGGGAAGCTACAGGGAAATATGGCGGTGTGGAAAAATCTGTAAAATTATAATCATAATGATAATCTTTATCGTAGCCAATACCTGGAGAAACATTATAGGGACCAGGAGCATTGCGTTTCATATAACCTCTTTTATTTTGAGACATAGAACCCCAAAAGCGGAAATAACCCCTTATATCACTATTTCCAGTATATATTGGAATTGAGGATGTTGGATTCCTGCGTGGTCCCCGGCCATCTGCTAAGGATGTAGCAGGATTGGCATAATTAGGCCCGCTATACGCTGAACTTGCGATTGTATTTTGCCAGTAATGGACAACTATTGAACCTTCTGAAGCCAGCAAGGCACCATTGACTATGATATGATCTCCATTAGCTCTATTCCTGGCACCATTTTCTGCTGTATTGGCCAGGATAATATTGGCTCCGGAGAAAAGACCCATTCTATTGGGCGTGCCGTAAACTACTTCTCCTGTCATAGTATTGGAATCTTCATAGATAATATCATCTACGATCCAAATATTATTCCATACTCGATCCCAAATTGTAAAATCATCGCTGCGTCGGTAATAAGTATCTTTATCGGTTACAATAGTATATTGACCATCCACCGTCCCTTTGACGCGAACTTGTCCGTTGCGTACATAAATAACTGTCTGATCGCCTGAGTAAAACATGGTAGGAGACATGATATCAGGACCACCGGGAGGCGGCTCAAAATCAAAATGATGGAGACCGCTGGTATCACACAGGCTCGAGCCGTCATTCGGATGGCTGTGATAATTGGCAAAACGATTAAAGGGTATTGAATTATCCGGGGAAGCAATAAAACCCAAAGTCACTTCCTCGGCGTCAACAAAACCATTTTGAAATGACTGTGCGATATTTGCTATTGTAAATATTGCGCCGCTGACCGTCGTAGATGTTGCTGTTATACGTCCTAACCAGCTTTTATTCGAATCCGGGTCTGCAGCAAAAACAGAAATAGTATCACCTACTTGATAATCATCCAACATATTGGATATATCATTACCATCCACATCTTCATTATCAATAAAAAGAGTATCAGTAAAATAAAAACCTGTAATTGTATCCCAGGGAGCATCAAAAGCAATACGCCTGTCATTCAATCCACCGGGAGATGTATCCAAGTCCCAGCGAAAGTTTGTTGGTGGCGGTCCTTCTGCTCCAATAGGCGGAATTTGATAGGTCCATTGTGAAACCATAAAACCGTTGTCCACAAATTCAATCTCGGTCATAATAAGCGTATCCCTGCCGGAACTCTGAAATAAAAGATCATCTGCAGTAAATGTATAGGTAGCATTATCGATTGCGCGCTGACGTGAATCATTGGGAGGGAACCTGCGTGCAGCAGCTTCATCATTGGCCTGCAGCCACTGGTCAGGATTACAATTATTGTAAGCAATTCCTTGAACTGCAAAAACCCGTGCTTCAGTAAAATCAGGGCAGCCGTATGCACTCATACGCATTAAACCATTGGTATGAACCTTCCCTTCCAATTCATCATACCCGCCAAAAGAAACATAACTGCCTAATCCAGGCCCGCCTCCCGGTTCTTCTGATTCAGTAAAATACATAAAATGGGCAAAACTTTCGGGCGTCATTAGCAGGTTGGCCTCCCGGGTAATGCTTACCGGTTTACCCATTGTATTCTTAAAATGGGTAGTACCTTTACCTCTGGCCATAAATACAGTTTGACCTAACAGGTCTATAAAAGTTGAGCAGTATACATCACTATAGGTTCCTACATTACTGAATGGGACCTCATCACCAATAACTTGCACGGGTGAAGTGATTTTTGGTAAAACAGGCAATGCTTCCACATTAATACCTGTTTCAGCTAGATAAAGAGCTTTGGTTTCCTGAAAACGGTATTTCTGCATTACAGACGCCGACATGGAATATTTCAAATAACTGGCTGTAAGCAGTAAACTCACAAAAATGAAAATGACAGCAGTAGCCGTAACGGATCCTTTAGCGAATAATTGCTTCATGATGTAGGCCTCATTGATCCTACAGAAGATGCCATACTGATATATTTATTGGGCATGAATATCTTCTTCTGGAAACGAATGATCTCTGTTTGCCTGCCGCCGGGTGCATTTATTGTCTCAATTTCAATTTCCATGAGTAAAGTAACTGTGGATTGGGCAAAACGCTGCAGCCTGGAACTGATAACTTTTGTTTCCCAGGCATCAAATTCACGTAATGATATATTGCGCTGGTTATTATTTCGAAAACGCCCTTTCTTCGGTAAAGCTAAGGCACCATTTAACGGTAGTTTATAATCGAACAAAACGCCGTCAATGGCATTGGCCGAGATAATAGTATTGGTTGGATTGTTATACTCATCGTACTTAGTTAAATAAATTCGTTCAAAATTATTGATGGGTGAAAAATCTATAAACCGCGCCAGGCTGATCTCCTTCATGATCTCCCGCATTACATTGTTACCATATTCACGGACATCCCGCAAAACAGTGTCATCCTGGTAGTGGTACAAGATCGTCTGCAGGCTTAATCCCAAGCCCAGGATCATTATTCCAGAAACAACAATAGTTGTTACCATTTCAATAATGGTTAAGCCGGGTTGCCATTTGGAAATCTTCAAGCGTCTCATTGGGGAAACTCCAGCATGACCATTTCAATGTCTGCGCGTTTGGTGAATTTTGTTTTTGGGGTGGAAAAATCCTGCCATTCTATCCAGGCGTGGAGCAGGTAGCGATCGATTGAACTAGCCGAATCTGTATACACAGGTTGAATATTCTCATAATAGATTTTTGCAGGAATTTTGACATTTGTATGTTCATCACCGTAGAGAAATACTGTTTCACCCAAAAAATCGCCTGATTTTTCCGAGAGGGTCAAATTGCCATCAGCAATACGGCCTTTCATGTGTTCTACGTAACCAATGAGTTCATCAGCAGCTCTTTCCCTTATAGCCAAGGCCCGCAATTCTCCCCGGGCATGAGTCGCACTGATCACCAGGCCATAGGCGGCAACACTAACGATTACCACACCGATCATGACCTCAATAAAAGAAAATCCTGCTTGGAAACGCTGTTTCATCAGAGGATGTTGGCTCCGAACAATTTGGGGTTATTAGCAATCTGGGCAGCCATAGCTCTTTCAATATTTCCCTGGGCAACAAGGCGCTGCAGGTCCTGGTCCAAGGTCTGCATTCCTTCTACACCGCCGGACTGCATGACAGATTCGATCTGGTAGATACGGTCTTCACGTATCAGGTTACGAATGGCTGTTGTTGCGATCATGACCTCACAAGCGGGAACACGGCCTTTACCGTTTTTAGTCGGGATTAGTTTTTGGGCAATCACTGCCTCCAGGCTTTCGGACATCATGGAACGGATTTGGCCCTTTTGACTGGATGGAAAAATATCAATAATACGATCCACCGCTTTGACTGCGCTGGAAGTATGCAAGGTGGACAGGACCAAATGGCCCGTTTCTGCAGCCGTCAAGGCTAACGATATGGTTTCCAAATCACGCATCTCACCTACCAGTATAACATCGGGGTCTTCACGGAGGGCTGCCCGGAGGGCATTTGCAAAACTATGGGTCGTTGCACCCAGTTCACGCTGGTTGATGAGGCTTTGGTTGGAATGATGAAAATATTCAACTGGATCTTCGACAGTTATGATATGGCATTGCTTATTCTGGTTGATATGATCGACCATGGCAGCCAACGTGGTACTCTTACCTGATCCAGTAGGGCCGGTCAGCAAAATCAAGCCGCGGTCTTTCATGGCTAGAGTTTCCATAATGGGGGGAATACCCAATTCATCAAAGTTTTTGGGTACTTCCGGAATAGCCCTAAATACACAAGATATACCACGGATCTGCTCGAAGAAATTCACACGGAAACGGCCTTTACCATCGATGCGGTATGAAAAATCAATTTCCTTATCTTTGCGAAAATGATTGATTTGCTCTTTATTCATGACTTGCGGCATAACAGAGTCTATATCTCCGTTGGACGTTGCTTCCATATTCAGCGGTTTCATGATACCGTTGATACGCACCATGGGGATCGACCCCGTACTTAAGTGCAAGTCCGATGCCCCACTATCCAGGGCATACATCAGTATTTCGTCAATTTTCATAGATTATTGTGCTTCTTCAGGTGATCCGTAGCCAATGTATCTGCCGCGTGAACGGTCATAAGTCACCCGTTTACCGGCTCCACCTTTCATTTCTTCCGTGCTTTCAGCTGCAATTGTACCGCCCTCATCTGATAAATTAATTTCAAAGGTCCATTTCAGTTTGGTTGAACGGTCTACTTCCAGCTGTCCACGGCGTTCCAGTTCTTCAACATCACTAGGCCATTCACCATAGGTCTGGAAGTACATTTTTGACGCGTTTTCAATATTACCGATGACGGATTTAGCTTCCGATGCATACGCACCTTTCACGTACTCTACGTAGGTCGGAATTGCAATGGCAGCCAGGATGGCAACAATCACAACAACAACCATGATTTCGATCATGGTAAATCCATCTTGTTTACGATTTTTTATTAGCTTCATTGAGTTTTCTCCACTCTCATTTTGTGTTCAATTTTTATTTTACTTCCTCAGTCGAAGTAGGAATTCTATTTAATAAATGACGCATTTTTCCCATAGTCAGTAAAATAACGGCTGCACATTCAATTTTACTTACATGTAAAGCAAAGTGTCTTTCCATGTTTTCCAGAGGGAAATAGTTAACTCTTATTAATAGTAATAATAAAAAAGTGTTTAAATTTGCTATCTGTTTTGAATATGAAATCAAGATTTAGTTAATGAATGTTGCCATATTAAAAGAATCTCTCCCTGGGGAAAACCGCGTTGCGGCAACTCCTGCTACCGTCAAGGAAATGACCAATAAAGGCATGGCAGTTAAGGTAGAATCTGGCGCAGGAAAAGGCGTGCACATTGCTGATACTGATTATGAAAATGTTGGAGCGGAAGTTGTTTCTGACCGCTCTGCTTTATATGCCGATGCTGACCTGATTTTGAAAGTGGCTCCGGCAACAGTGGAAGAAATGGATTTATTCAATAATGGCTGTGTTTATGTATCCTTTTTTCAAACAACAAAACGTATTGATCAAGTAAAAAAATTAAGAGATAAGAATATTTCGGCATTTTCCATGCACCTTATCCCCAGAACCACCCTGGCCCAAAGTATGGATGCCCTAAGCTCGCAAAGTAATATTTCCGGTTATAAAGCAGTTTTAATGGGGGCAACCCACTTGAATGTATATATGCCGCTGCTAATGACAGCCGCCGGTACGATCCCACCGGCTAAAGTATTGGTTTTGGGTGCCGGTGTTGCCGGATTGCAGGCCATTGCCACAGCGAAACGTTTGGGTGCCCAGGTGGAAGCATTTGATGTACGTCCTGTTGTGAAGGAACAAGTGGAAAGCTTAGGAGCCAAATTTGTTGAGGTCGAAACGGATGAAAAAGACGGCGTTGGCGAAGGCGGGTATGCAAAAGAGACATCTGATGAATATAAACGTCGACAACAGGAATTGATTAAGGCACATATTGCTAAATCCGATTTGGTCATTACAACTGCTTTAATTCCCGGTAAAACGGCTCCTGTATTGATTCCTGCAGATATGGTGAATGGGATGAAGCCAGGCGCTGTAATCATGGACCTTGCAGCAGAGAATGGAGGTAACTGTGAATTCACTGAACCAGGGCAAGTTATTTCCCATAATGGCGTCATCATAGACGGAACGTTGAACCTGCCAGCCACCATGCCTGTCCATGCATCTCAACTCTATGCTAAAAATGTGATAACATTTGTAAATCATCTCTGTCCGGAAGGCGAAATCAAACTAGACCTGGAAGATGAAATTATTGCTGGTGCCTTATTCACCCACAGTGGTGAAATCACCCACGCAGCGACATTGGAAGCATTAAATAATTCATAAGGATAACACCGATGGATATGATCAATATATTTACCGTTTTCATCCTGGCGATTTTTGTCGGCTTCGAGATCATTACAAAAGTCCCGCCCACCCTGCACACGCCATTGATGTCCGGATCGAATGCTATTTCCGGGATTGCCATCGTTGGGGCAATCATCGCAACAAAAGTTGGCGGTGAATTGGGCAGCTGGCTGGGTCTCATCGCAGTCATTTTTGCTACCATCAATGTTGTGGGCGGCTTTATGGTGACTGACCGCATGCTGAAAATGTTCAAACGGAAATAAGTGCGTTAAATGGCCTATACCAATATTGCATACGTTCTTGCCGCTGTTTGCTTCATTCTTGGCATCAAGCGTTTAAGTTCACCCAAAACAGCTCGCAGCGGAAACACTATTGCTTCAGTGGGTATGCTCATTGCCATTGTTGCCACTCTCGTTTCGTTTGAACTGCTGGATTTTCGAACAATAGCCATTGGAATGATAATTGGTGCTATGATCGGCGCTTTCTTTGCCACCAAGGTGGAAATGACCCAAATGCCCCAGATGGTCGCCATTTTTAATGGCTTTGGCGGAGGGGCTTCTGCCCTTGTTGCAGCAGCGGAATATTTTAACCCGGCGAATCCATCGCTATTCAATTCTTCCACCATTGCTATCAGTGTATTTGTGGGTACATTAACATTTACCGGCAGTTTTATCGCCTTCGGAAAACTGCAGGGCTTTGTCAGCGGGAAACCAATCGTGTTCCCGGGACAGAAACCGCTCAATGCTCTCATTGCAATTGGGTTGGTGGTTCTTGGAGTATATACAGTTCTTTACGGTGATTCGGATCCCTATTTTTATGGTTTAGTGATTTTATCTGCTCTCATCGGGGTTACACTAACGATTCCCATCGGCGGCGCGGATATGCCCGTGGTCATTTCTCTGTTGAATTCCTATTCCGGTGTCGCCGCCGCCGCAACGGGTTTTGTGTTGTTGAATAACGGCCTGATCATTGCCGGGGCGCTCGTGGGTGCATCGGGTTTGATCCTGACCAACATCATGTGCAAAGGGATGAACCGCTCACTAGCCAATGTAATCTTTGGCGCTGTTGGCCTGGAGCAGGTAACGCCAGGCTCTGGGGAAGGTAAGCAAATTTCTGTAAAAAGCGCTTCCACAGAAGAAGCAGCCATGATCCTGGATGCCGCCGAAAAGATCATTGTTGTACCGGGTTATGGATTGGCTGTGGCTCAAGCGCAATACGCTGTCCGTGAAGTTGCAGATTTTCTTGAGGAACAGGGTAAAAAAGTCCTTTACGCCATCCACCCTGTTGCCGGACGCATGCCCGGCCATATGAATGTTCTCCTGGCGGAAGCAAATGTCCCTTATGAACAATTAAAGGATTTGGATGCAATCAATCCGGAATTTGAGGACTGTGATGTAGCTATCGTTTTGGGAGCGAATGATGTCGTGAATCCCGCAGCACGACATGATTCTTCTAGTCCCATTTACGGGATGCCCATCCTGGATGTAGATAAATCCAAGACCGTTTTGGTTAATAAACGTACCATGAATCCGGGATTTGCAGGTATTCAAAATGAATTGTTTGGATTTGATAACACATTAATGGTTTTTGGTGACGCGAAAGCAATGCTCACCGATCTGCACAAAGACCTTAAAAATCTGTAAACCTGCTATTGTATTTTTTTATTATTGAAAATGATTAAACACATCTTTCTATACATAATATTGGGAGTACAACTCATGTCAGCTGAAAAAGAAACCATAGTCCTGGGTGCCGGTTGTTTTTGGTGCGTGGAGGCCGTTTACGAGCGTATAGACGGCATGATCGATGTCGAAGCAGGCTACTCCAACGGCCATACTGAAAACCCCACGTATAAGGATATTTGCAGCGGAAATACCGGCTTTGCCGAAGTAGCTAAAGTGACGTTTGATCCCCAGCGAGTAACGTTGAATGAAATTCTGGATACTTTCTGGCTTGCTCACGATCCCACCACACTAAATCGCCAAGGCGCAGATGTGGGGACTCAATATCGTTCTGGGATCTATTATTTATCTGAAACACAAAAAGAATTAGCAGAAAAGTCACTCAATAATGCTCAATCTGCTTTAAAGAAAAAGATTGTTACTGAAATACTACCACTAACAAAATACACGGTGGCTGAGGACTATCACCAAGACTACTACAATAATAATAAGAGCACTGCATACTGCTCTTACGTCATCACACCGAAATTGAAAAAATTAAAACTAGAATAAAAAACTGTTTAGTATTAAAGTTATACTTTATATAATAAACTATATATTATTTATTTATAATAATTTATTAATTTTTCCCATTAGTTTTAAAAGCTATAATCAACAGACACACCAAAATTTGCCGGATCGCCAAAACTGACATATTTTTTGTCAGGATATTCGTGGTACTGGAATTCCTCATTCCAAATGGGTTCCAGTCCAAAATAAAAACCCCTCGTGGCATAACGGACATCAAGGATATTTTTACCCCATGCGCGTACAGACCAATTTCCAAAATCAAAACCAATATGTCCGTTCAAGAGCTGGTATGGTTCAGAAATTTCATTATGACTGTCTGAAAAATAGAATTCATCTTTCGCTGAAAAGTTTAAATGGGCGAATAATCCATACTTATTTCTATAATTAATATTTAAACTATATGAATATTTTGGTGCGTGGGCCGGCTCCCTGTCACCTTGTTTTGTATTATTTGACGGATCCATGCTAAAATAAAAAGCATTTACCTTGCTGTCAATCATACCAAGGGAAGCAGATACATTCAATTGCGTATTGATTCTGTATTTACCTTCCAATTCCAAACCGCTTAAGGTTCCGCTGGTAGCATTGTCAGTATAAAACATGAAACTATTGGGATCACCAGCCAACTGCTGGCTTGAAATGGAAACTTGCTGATTATTACGCAGTGCGTGGAATGCAGTTAACCTGACAAAGCTGTTTTTTTTGTAACTGCGTATACCAAGTTCAAAATTCAATATGTTTTCTGGATCGTAAGGGCGGTTTTCTTCTGCCAGGTATGGATGTTGATTGATACCACCTGCTTTATACCCTTGTGATACACTGCTGTAAATATTTGTCTCATTATTGATCAAATATTGCACAACACCTTTAGCACCGATAAAGTTATGGTTAACTTTAATTGCAACGGGATCGAGTTCTACCAACTCATAATAATAATCATATCCATAAGATGTACCTGTGTAATTAAGATGATTTTCTTCAAATCGTACATTTCCCATTATTTTTAATTTATCATTAATCCATACTTCATATTGGCTGTACACAGCCTTGATATCAATAATAAATTCACTTGATGCAGCAATAGCGTTACCGCCATACAACCATCCTGAAGCTTCATCAGTTTCTTTCAATTCTTTCAAGTAAAGACCTAAAATAAATTTCTTATACTGTATCCTGGCTTCAGTTGTATTGCTTGTTCGAAATCGATTCATTTCATCAAAAAACTCATAATTCCATCCTTGAAGATTTGGATTAAAGTTGTGCGGGGCTTGTTCCCAATAATAATTATTAGCCCAATCACCGTCATAACTGTGTACCATGTCTGTTTTCGATCTTGAATAAATTAAAGTGGTGTTTAAATCATTTTTATTATACTGTGAGCGCAGAGAAAACGCACTTGTTTTTTGATTATCCTGGCCCTGGTCATTGGTGTATGTCGTCAATTCTTCATTATTATCCGGGGCCCAGGCATCAAAATTATTATCCATAAAAGTATTTACCCTCGTTAAAGTAAAGTTTAAATATTCATTCGCTTCTATGAATAGCTTTTCACGCAGGACTGCTTCTTCTCGTTTATTTGTATCTGTCCGTTGCAAAAATACGTTGGTTCTATAACCGTCTTCATAATTTGTATGATACACTGCCCGTAATGCAATGCGATCTGTCATGGGAATATTGATCATTCCACCGATTCGCTTGGTGGCATACATCCCCCCTGTTAAACTAACAGCTCCCTGAAAATTCTTCTGGGGATCGGTTGATTTCATACTGATTAATCCAGCCATGGCATTCGGACCGAATACGGATGACTGCGGCCCCTTAAACACTTCTATTTGCTCCAAATCGTAAAGCAGCCCAGCCATTCCCATCCCACTTAAATCGATATCATCGATAACGAAACCCACTGAAAAATTGGGAGGACCTTCTGCAAAATAATGGCTGCGCTCGCCAATTCCCCGGATTTGAAAATATCGGGGCCGGCTTGTACCTCCAGCCCAATTCAAGTTGGATACATCATGCATAACATCCTGGAAATGACTGCCGTCAGCATTGCTGATCTGCCGATTATCTATTACCGTTACACTTGAGGTAGATCGCTGCAATTGTTCATCTTTCAGACCAGCAGTGACAACCACTTCACTCCCTTGCAGTACCTTCGTAACCATCCTGACTTTCCAAAATGATTCAGGTGCTTTAGACCTTATTTTTTCATAAGCTACGTGCGAGAAAATCACCCGTGAGTCTTTTTCAGCATGTATAATAAATCGCCCTCGGTTATCAGAAACAGCGCCTGTTTCACCAGACATTATATTTACACCGGGAATAGGATCGCCCGTTTCAGCATCCACAATAATTCCCTCGATTTGCGGATAGAGCAATGTTGCAGTAAATAAAATGATTAATGTGTGTTTCATAATGCTTCCTACGCTGGCATTATCCAGATCAGGTTCATGGGTGTTTTCTCAGCAATTCCATCTGGTTCGGAATAGCACCCCGATCGATGATACAATTTACAAATGTATTAGAAGAAAATGATAGAATGAATAATTAAATCAGTCAATCAACCAATCACTCCCCTTGCTGTTCATCTGCATTTTAGTCTATTTTCGCCGTCAATTAATGAAAGATTCCCATGACAAATAACAACCAACTTCCTGAAATCACCGTCAAAGCCCTGTTTTTAGGTGTAATCCTATCCATGATCCTTGCCGGGGCTAATGCTTACCTGGGCCTTTTTGCCGGTATGACCGTTTCTGCTTCCATTCCCGCTGCCGTTATTTCCATGGGTGTTTTAGCATTATTTAAAAAGTCTAATATATTAGAAAATAATATTGTTCAGACCGCTGCATCTGCCGGGGAATCCCTGGCGGCAGGCGTGATTTTTACTATTCCAGCTTTGGTTTTGCTGGGTTACTGGGAAACATTTGATTATATGGAAGTGGCCAAGATCGCTGCCATTGGCGGTATCATCGGTGTATTATTCACCATTCCATTGCGGCGGGCATTGATTGTAGTAGCCAAACTTCAATATCCTGAAGGTATCGCCACTGCGGAAGTATTAAAAGCCGGCGATGAAGCACGATCTTCAAAATCAACTGATTCCAAAAGCGGTTTAAAAACCATCGCCATAGCCGGTTTGGTAGGTGGTATCATGAAGATCGCAGAACAAGGGTTTGCCATGTGGCACGCCGTATTGGAAGGCGCCATGCGTATGGGTGGGTCCATCTTTGGTATTGGAACGAACCTATCCCCTGCACTTATTTCTGTAGGATATATTGTTGGTCGAAATATTGGTATTCTTGTTGTGGCCGGCGGATTGATCTCATGGGCAGTTGCCATTCCCATTTATTCAGCCATGACCGGTGCTGAAGGTTCTCCCATGGAAACAGCATGGACAATCTGGAATTCGAAAATCCGATATATGGGTGTAGGCGCAATGGTTATTGGCGGGATTTGGTCATTGATTAAACTATTTAAGCCGCTTATCGCTGGTATTAAGGCCAGTTTAGATGCAGTGAAACACGCCAGCAGCGGTGGTGACATACCTCGTGAAGAACAAGATATTCCTATTAACTATGTCGGTATTGTTCTTTTAGCCATGCTTATTCCAGTGTTCCTTCTATATATCGATATTATTCAATCTCTAGGTGTTGCTATTTTATTGACAGTTGTTATGACAGTATTTGGTTTTCTTTTCTCAGCAGTCGCTGCCTATATGGCTGGTGTTGTGGGTTCATCCAATAATCCCATTTCAGGTGTAACCATAGCCACGATTCTTTTTACATCATTGCTTCTTTTGGTATTGCTCGGTACAGATTCAGGCGTAGGAGCCGCGGGAGCTATTATGGTAGGTGCTGTGGTGTGCTGTGCAGCAGCAATCGGCGGTGATAATATGCAGGATCTTAAAACCGGTTATATCGTCGGTGCAACTCCTTGGAAACAGCAGATTATGCAAGTAGTAGGTACTATCAGCGCAGCTGTAGTTTTGGGTTTAGTCCTGGACATTTTGCATACAGCTTATGTGATAGGTTCACCCACCCTATCTGCTCCACAAGCGACACTCATGAGATCAGTGGCGGATGGTGTATTCACCGGTAACCTTCCCTGGAATTTTGTATACTTAGGCGCACTCATAGCAGTAATAATTATTTTGCTGGATATTCGCCAGGAAAAACGGGGTTCCGATTTTCGTATTCCCGTCTTGGCAGTAGCAGTTGGTATCTATCTGCCCATCGAGCTGACAGTACCCATTTTTATCGGCGGTATGATCAACCATCTCGGTAAAAAAGCAGGCGCGTCAGAAACCACCGAAAAGAAAGGATTATTACTTGCTTCCGGACTTATCACAGGAGAAGCGCTCATGGGCATCCTGGTGGCAGTACCGATTTTTGTTACCGGCAACAAGGACTGGTGGCCATCTTTAGAAGGATTTATATTATTGATAAATGGTACTCAAAATGTAATCTCATTCAATTTTGTTGGAATTATTGCTTTTGTAAGTATTATTTATTGGCTTTTTAGAACTGTAACCAAAAAATGAGAGTAACACGATCACTCCTGCAGCGTTTGCCTAAAGTGGAGTTACATTGCCACCTGGACGGCAGCCTGCGCGTTGAAACCATCCTAGATTTAGCGGAAAAAGATGGCGTTCAGCTGCCTACGACTGATTTGGACAGGCTGCGGAAAAACCTGGTCGTTGGGGAAAAACGAGGCTCCCTGGAAGATTATATTGCCCGGTTTGATATTACGTTAAGCGTCATGCAGACCCCGGAAAGCCTGGAACGCTGTGCATATGAATTAATTGAGGATGTAGCCAAGGAAAACGTACGCTATATTGAAATTCGCTATTCCCCAATTCTGCATACTCAAAAAGACATGACCCCAGATGACTCAGTTGAAGCCGTGCGGGCAGGATTACTGAAAGCAGAAAAAGATTATGGTGTTAAGTCAGGAATTATCGTTTGCGGAATTCGCAATATTTCTGCTGAAGTTTCACTGAAGCTGGCTGATTTAACTGTACGTTACAAAAATAATGGAGTCATTGGCTTCGACCTTGCCGGGGCTGAAGAAAATTTTCCGGCAAAAGAACACCGCGAAGCGTTTTATCTCATCCACAACAACAATGTCAATGCTACTATTCACGCCGGGGAAGCCTTTGGGCCGGCATCTATCCACCAGGCAATCCATTATTGCGGAGCCCACCGCATCGGCCATGGAACGCGGCTGAAAGAAGATAAGGTACTCATGCATTATGTAAATGATCATCGTATTCCCCTGGAGATCTGCCTGACCTCAAACTGGCAAACGCGCTCCATTCGTTCGTTAAAACATCATCCAATCAAATATTATTATGATAATGGCATTCGTGTGACCCTAAACACGGATAACCGTCTTATGTCCGGAACCACCCTTACAGATGAATTCAAGATCGCTAAACAATTATTTGGATTTGGATTACACGATTTTCGGGAAATTACCATTACTGCCATGAAAAGCGCTTTCTTGCATTATGCCGCCCGTAAGAAAATGATCAGGAATATAGCAGAAGAACTGGAATCAGAATTTGGTATTATGCCCGAGTATATTGAACAAAAAAACTAGCTTCCTTTTTTCTTAATTTTCGCTTTCATTTTGTCTAACCATTTCCGCAAAGGCGGGAAAACACTGCTCAATAATAATAACCCCGGAATACCAAACATCCAGCCCTGGAAAATGGGGATCAGTCCGCCGATCAAACCGATGATGACCAGGACAACTCCAACTACAATTTTAATTGTTTGCTTAACTGCTTTTGTGATCATTTAATTTCTGATTACCGCGATTTTCTCGAATGAAGATGAACCATTTTTTGTGTATAAGGCAATAAGATAGACACCGGTACTTACCCAATCCCCTGATTCATCCCTGCCGTCCCAAAAAGCCTGGTAGCCTTCTACATCCGGACGGGATTCTACTGTTTTCAATACTTTTCCGGTAAGAGTCATTATCTTGCATGAAGATTCGTCCATAAGCCCATCAATGGTAAGCGGAGTTGCAGTGGGCACGCGAAATGGGCTGGGGAAAATTTCAACATTGGAATATGATTTATTTTTCTTGGCGAAAGGCATTTTCACCACGCTGATACCTTTATCTGTAGCAATATAAGCCAGCCCTTCATCTTCGTCAAAAGCTACAGAATTAACATTGTTGGACAGCAAATAACTGTTGTCCGCGGTGAGTCCATTGATATTCGGCCAGTAAGTCGCAGATGATGTGAGCACATACACTCCCTGGGTCGGTGACGTCACCCAGACATTATCCCGGGGATCAATCCGCAGTTTGGAACCGGAACTAAAGGCAATATTGGGATAATAGGTAAACCCATAATGTGCGACCGGATCGGAATTTGAAAATTGGAGAGTCAGTCCATTTAACCCCTTGGGTGATAATAGGTAGAGGACATCACTGCTGTTTACACCCAGTGACCAAACAGTATTGGTTGAGGCGTCAGTGTTGACATTGATATTATTCCATTCTGTTTCTTCGGGATTTGCGGGATCTCCGGAATAATCCAGCATAGCTACGCCGCCATTGCTGGCGCCGCCTACATTATTGTTATCTTCAAAAGAACCGATCCACACCCGTCCCCAGGAATCAAAATCAATCGAATTGGGTGTTAGGCTCAATACATTCCCTGAACTTGAAACATCATATTCACCCCACGTGCCATCGGTCTGCAGCACTTTTATGGGTTCATAATTCGTTGTGGCGTAGGTATCGGCAATCCACAGGTTGCCGAAAGGATCTTTGGCAATATCCTTGACTATCATGTATTCATCTTCGAATTGATCCAGATGACTCGTATCAATAAGTGTAAAATTTGCCGGATTATCAATATCAATGATAACAATCCCTCCGCCGTGGCGCTGTGGCTCGGGGTATGTTCCACGAATTCCGCAATAAACTAGCCCACCGGGCCCTTCTTCAATATCAGCGATATAATTGCCAAAATGCACTGGTATTGTATCGGCTGCAAATCGGGTGTAGTCTTTATTTTCGGAAATAATGAGGTCATCGCCGTTGAAACCTACAATATTACGCCACCCTTCAGATTCCTTGATCATAAGGCCGTAGCGCGAGCCGGCAACTAGACGACCATCAGACATTACATGTAAAGCTGAAATACTATTCATCAACAAGCCATTCGGTTTTTTGCGCGTAAAGGTCTGAGTATCTTCATTTAAAAACAGCAGCCCTGTTGTCGTGCCCGCAACTTTGGTGCCATCCGCCAGGTAAAATATCCGCTTGAATCTTTCGCCGGACCGTTTGGACCACTCCACAGCCGTAGAACTCATTTTAACGAAATTCTTTATCAATACACACCACAAACTGCCATCAGCATCCTGGATCACATCATAGATCTCATGGGTATCATGGTAAAAATCCCACAATAAATTTGCAGTCGCACTCGATGGATTGAATTCATACACATCATTATCCATGACCAGCAAAATATTTTTACTATTCTGTTTGAATGTTGATATCACACCCGCCAATTCATCATTCTGCTCCCAATTAGCCGGGTCTTTCAGATTCGTCGATCTCCAATTACCGGTAAACATGCCCTGGTCAGTACCTACATAAAGCATTTCCCCTTCCATGAACAATCCGGATATATCATTCAAAGTAATCGGCCAATTATTGTATACATCCTTATAAAAATACTGTTCGCCATCGTAGCGGAATTCCATAATACCCCAATCCTGGTTTTGTTTAAACGCAGCGAAGGCGATGGAATCAGTCAGGGCAAAATCCACGATTGCTGTAAGGTCCAGGTCAAAAGAAGTTTTTAATGCAAATTGATCATCAAAGATTTGAATGAAGCCCTCCGGTGATGCGCCCCCTACCCAGTACTGATCATACGCATCAACATCAATAACAGCAAGATCCGTACTGATCAAACCTTGCATGTTGGTTATTGTAGTGAAATCATCCAGTGTACGGTCATATACCAAAACACCACCGTTGGTGGCGCAGACTAATAAGGAGTCCACTTCCACCAAATCGGCAATTTCCAATAGGGATGTATAGGCCGCCCAATCCCCCACGCGAACCTGGCTTAAAAGCAAACTCATTGTGGTAATAAAAGTAAAAACTCTCATCCGGGGAATTGAAATGGTGCTGGAATAAAGCATAATATAAAAATCACTAAACAGGCATAGCCAACGTTCTGGTTCTGTGCTGAAAGTGGTGTATACATATCCTGGATGGGCGGATGTTTTGTGGTACGCATGAGGACCAGGATCAGCAGACCCCAGATGAGCCAATTCAAAGATAGAAAACTCAACGGTATCAAGGCCAGGAATGCAGCTTTAGCCAATTGTTTATGTTTATCACCGAGCATGGCATAGGCGATATGACCGCCGTCCAACTGTCCAATGGGTAACAAATTCAGCATGGTAACCAATAGACCGATCCAGCCGGCAAAAGCAATGGGATGGAGCAGAATATCCATATTTTCCGGTAAGCCCGGATGGATGATGGCTGTAAGCATTTTCATCAATATGGAATCGCCCAAAATAATGCCGACCTGTTCACTATCCACGGCAACGACATCGGATAACAGTAAACCGATAACCAATGCCGGGACGGCGATAACAAATCCAGCAATGGGGCCGGCGGCACCAATCTGCAACAATGCATCTCTTCGGTAAATGGGTGAATTGATCTTGATAAAGGCGCCGAATGTACCAATAAGAAAAAGAAAGGGCGGCGCCGGGATGAAATACGGCAGTGTAGCATCCACATTGTGCTTCATGGCGTAATAATAGTGGCCAAACTCATGACAGCCCAAAATCAGCAATAATGTAAATGAAAAAGGAATCCCTTTAGTGATTTCCATGGGGTTTGAAAAAATATTGGCTCCTTCCATCATGGCACCGGCGAGTAATGTAGTCAACACCGTGGCCAGGAATAAACCCAAGTGCAATTTTGGTATTTTTGGGATCCGCAGGATAACTCTATCTTCACCAATACCGGTTATGGTCAACATTCCATTTTCAGAACGAACAGTATAATCAAATGGTTCTTTATTTAATATGCGCTGAATATCAGCGAGGTCAGAACCGGTGAGTATGCGCCCGACTGCGATCCACTTACCGTTGGATTCACCGATCTTCTGCATCAAAAATTCACCATCCAGCTTGGCTAAAGTTTGACGGAATTGTGCTTCGTTCATGGACAGTTCATTCTACAATTGATATTTTGAAAGGTTGCACGACTTTTTCTTTCGTGTTTCCCAAACGTTGCCGAAGTTTACGTATGAAAAAGCTGTGTTTCTTCCTCTTACTCAGTGGACTTTTTGCTGGCCAACCCCTGCAGATAGATATTCGCCCGCGAATTGTTGATGACAAGACAGTAAGCATTGTTGTCCAAATTGACAATAAATCAAAACGATCCATCAATCACTTGGAGGGATTTTTAACTGTTATTACGGATGGCGGTGAGGTACTTGAGGAAAAAAGGTTGATTATCATTGGCCCCCTGGACCCTGTTTTGCAGCATAATAGAACCGTTTCAAAAAATGTGAAACTGGATTTGGTTGATCCGTTTCCTGCTTACAGGTTTAATGTCAGCAAAATTACGTTTTCAGGAGATTATAAAGTATATACCTACCACCCGGAGATCGGGTTTTATAGAATAGATTAAGATTAGGAATTTGGATAAGGAACTTGGATTAGTTTTAATCCTTATCTTTATCCTTCACCTATTCAGGCTGTTTGTCCAAATGTTTTTGATGTTTCTCTTCCAGCAATTCCGCGGGACTATGTTCATCCATGCGTAAGTGCAGGTCATTGATCCAGAATTTTGTTTGTTGTACATAAGCATCAATAATCTTAAGGGGAATTCTTTCGGCATACATATTGGCAATAATCATGGCCGACGGCACAGGCACATAAACCATTAATGGATCGGCATAAAAATTGTCCAATGAGCGCACCAGTTCCCGGGGGCTCAAATAATCGATAGTTTCCGCATACAGGCTGTCGGCCAAGCCTTGTTCCACAGACCACGTTTTTAAATAGAAGAATAAACGGCCATCCAAAACACCATTTACATAGGCAGCTTTGATACGGTATTCCATTTCCAAGTCGCCACCGGCCAATTGCTTGACGCGCTTCCAGTCGCCGCCATCCCAAAATAGACGATTTTGCTGTTGACCAAAAAGGCAGACCGTTAAAACAAAAAATACAATGAACCTTTTGAACATTATTCTTTGATCCCAACGAGGTCGAACATAAAGGCCATTTCAAGAGCATCTTCACGGTAACGCAGGAATCGTCCGGATTTACCTCCATGGCCAGCTTCCAGGTTTATATGGAATAAGAGTTGATGATCATCGGTCTTCATGTCCCGGAGTTTAGCCACCCATTTCTGTGGTTCCCAATACTGAACTTGTGAATCAAAATAACCAGTGGTCACCAGCATATTGGTATACTCCTTGGCTTCCACATTGTCATAAGGTGAATAGGTCATCATATACTCATATTCTTTCTTTTCACGGGGGTCGCCCCATTCATCCCACTCATTTGATGTAAGGGGTATGGTCTCATCCATCATGGTAGTGGTCACATCCACGAAAGGTACTGAAGAGACGATTCCCTTGTATAATTCCGGAGCCAGATTCAGAACAGCACCCATGAGCAAACCGCCTGCGCTGCCGCCCATGGCAAACAAGTGTTCCGAGCTGGTATATTGCTCTGCAATGAGGAATTTGCTGCAATCGATAAAATCGGTGAATGTGTTTATTTTATTAAACATTTTCCCGTCTTCATACCATTGGCGGCCATATTCCTGTCCACCGCGAATGTGGGCAATGGCAAAGGCGAATCCGCGGTCAAGATAACTTAATCGACTAGAACTAAATCCCGGGTCCATTGATGAACCATAAGAACCATATGCATATTGCAGAAGATTTCCTTTTCCATTCTTTTTAAATCCTTTCTTGTAGACAATGGAAATGGGGATCATTTTCCCATCTCGCGCAGGTGCGTACACCCTTGCTGTGATATAATCATCCGGATCATGTCCGCCAATAACCTCTGTTTGTTTCAACAGCGTTGCTTCACGTGTATCCATATTGTAGTCCAAAGTGGAAAAGGGCGTTTTCATTGACGTGAATCCATAGCGGAGGATATTGGTGTCAAAACTGGGATTCGTGGTCGTAAACGATGTAAATACCTCTTCACCAAAATCGATATAATGTTCCTCGCCATTGCGTTGGTCGAGCACTCTGATCTGTCTTAATGCATCGATCCGTTCACTGATGACCAAATGATCGGCAAATACATCAATGCCCAGGATCATGGCATCGTCCCGGTGAGCAATAACCTCTATCCAATTCTCCTTTGCTGTGGCATCATCAGGCGTTGCCATCAACCGGAAGTTCAGGGCGTCCCAATTGGTCACGATGTAGAACGTATCTTTGTAATGATCGATGGAATATTCATTGACGGCTTCCCGGGGAGAAAATTCTCGAAATTCGCCATAGGGATCATCAGCTTCCAGGATATGGTATTGGTTGTTCAAAGTATGGCCGTTATAAATGATCATGAACTTGTCTGATTTCGTTCGATATACACCTATATAATATGTATTGTCTTTTTCCGTGTATACTCGAGCATCATCCGCTTGCGGTGTTCCTAAAGTATGACGATCAATATGTTCACTCAATAATGTGGTTTCATTCTTTACTGTATAAAAGAATGTCTTGCTGTCCATGGCCCATGCTGCTCCGCCTTGAGTGCTCTTGATCTCGTCTTCCAATAATTCTCCCGTTTCCAGATCCTTAACCTTGATGGTGTAGATCCGGCGGCTCAAGGTATCCACGCTGAATGCTAAATATTTATTGTTTGGACTAACAGATAACCCTGATAATGAAAAATAATCGTGCCCTTCGGCCCATTCATTCACATCGATCATGATCTCTTCGTCAGCATCCATCGTTCCTTTTTTCCGACAGCGAATGGGATATTCCTTTCCTTCTTCGTAGCGGGTGTAATACCAATAGCCATTATCTACATATGGAACCGTTTCATCGTCTTTTTTGATCCGGCCTACGATCTCATTAAAAAGGTCATCCTGGAATTTTTCTGTATGCTTTAGAATTGCATCCTTGTACGCATTTTCTTCTTTAAGGTTAGCAACCACTTTTTGGGTCTGCTCATCGGGTGCCTTGGCCAGCTTTTGTTCGTCTGTGAGACGCATCCAATAATAATTATCTACCCTGTCATAACCGTGTGCTGAAAGAATGTGGGGGATCTTTTCGGCTTTGGGTGGTTCCAGTTTTTTCATTTCCTTTTGATCTTCTTCTCCATCTATTGCAAATGCAATACCGATGATCAACCACCAAATTAGAAACTGCTTCATGGCTGCACCTTTCGTTTATTCATAATATAAAATGGGCTATAAACTAACAAGAAATGGGCCAATGCTACAAATTCACCTGTAAGTATGTACCACGGCCAGGGGCCCATATAATCTAAAAGCGTGGGAATACGTTCGCCGATATGATTAACCGGTTTGCCGCAAATCCAAAAATAATTAGAATCAAGCAACAGATTCACAATGGCAGCAATTGCCAGAAAAATATTTAACGCAATGAAAGATTTGATGAGGCTCTTAAATGTGGGACGAATTTCATATACAACAGTGGCATAGATTAACGCCAGGATTACACCTTGATGGCCCACCAAGAAACGAAAATAATGAAAATGGGGAAAACCGGCAGCAATATCTGGCGTAAAAGAAGCCTGCAGCATTGCTGACAAACCCCAGAAAAAGAGAATTTCATAAACAAAATAACTGCGCCATACCATCACCAAGGGGATCATCAAATTTGCTAACCGGCATAAATGTACCGGCAAATGCCGATTGATATCAAACGTACCGGCAATGGCTTCCAAGCTCACCCAGACTATATAATTTGAAAAGACCAGCCAGCCAATGAGCATACCCAGTTTATGCTGTGTTTTTTCATCAAGATGCCTTTTTGCAAACAATGGTAAAAAAATGATGATAACTAAAGCAGCAATGATCGCTACAATATGCTCCACACCAAACATATCAAAGGGCTCAAACGTATTCAGGTATTGATAGACAGCATCCCGCATAGGATTTATTTAATGTATGTTTTTATGGAAAATAAAGAGAATATCATTCAGGGTCTTTAGACCCTTTAGCCAATGCTTTTTGAATCAGGTCGCTCCCCACCCAGGCAAATGCTAACGCCAGCACCCAAATATGGCTGAACGGTTCTGACGCAACTTTTAACTGGTAACCATAATAAAACCCATACCCGGCTGCTGCCAGTGCTCCAATGCCAAAAATGAGTAAAATCCGCCAATCAAGATTAATCATACTTATCCAAAATGATAATGTTTACGCACAGGCATACTTACTTTCCAGGTACAGCTCAACCCTTTTGGGAAAACAACAAAATCGCCCGGCTTAATTTGTACAACTTCCTCTTCTGTCGTCACTTCAATTTCCCCCTCGAGAATATAGCAGGTTTCCTGATCACTATAGGACCAGGGAAATTCAGATACTTCGCACGTCCAGACAGGCCAGTTTAAAACACCTTTTGCTTCCATCTCTGCTCGGGATGGTTGGGTGATGGATATTTTATCCGCCATAGATTTTTAACAAGATCACAATTTGTAAAGCGAGAATCATCAACGCTACCAGTGTACGAACAAATTCCATTTCGTGGTTATGGTCATCAAGCCAGAGTTCCACCTTACTTTTCCGTGGGTGTTTTGACGTTTCAGGCATACAGAAATACTACGATGTTTCTTTCACTCAAGCCAAGGACTTCAATACTGCTTTTGTGATCTGGATGTCCTGTACGGCTACCCCGGTCAGATCGGCGATCGTTATTTGGTCATTGCTTGACCGTCCAACAGAATCACCGGAAATAACATTACCCAGTTCCACCACATCTTCTTCACAAATAGCGCCAGCTTCCAGTGCCTTCGCCACTTCTCCCCTTTCAACGCATTGGGAAATGCTGTCAGCAACCACAACATCAGCTTGCTGAAGGATGGCTGCGTCCAATTCCTGTTTGCCTGGAGTATCTGAACCCATAGCTGTGATATGGGTTCCTGGTTGAATCCAATTCGCCTGGAGCAATGGATCTGTTGCTGGAGTTGTGGTTACGATGAGGTTGCAGGATCGGGTCAATTTCTCAAGGTCAGTTGTTTTGACGGTAAACCCCTTGGTTTTCATTTCCTTGCAATAGTTATCCGCATGATTTTCATTTCTTCCCCATACCATAGCATCATTACAATCAACGATGTCTTTCAAGAATTCTAATTGCAACCGTGCTTGTGTACCGGTGCCGACGATCCCGATACAATGTACATTTCCTGGAGCCAGATGTTTGGCCACTACAGCACCGGCTGCTGCTGTGCGAATATTGGTTAAATGGGCTTCATCATGGAGGACGGCAATCGGTTGACCTGACCTTTGATCAAAGACCAGCATCATCCCTTGAGATGATGGCAACCCCAACTCTGTGTTCTTAAAAAACCCCGATGCGATCTTGATCACGTACACATCATCGTTTTTGATATACCCGTATTTAATATGGACATCTCCCGGCGGTTCGTCAAAGATCAATTCCCCAACCGGCGGTACCACTACATTACCTTTGGAATATTCTATGAACCCTTCTTCCATAGCTGTGACCATATCTAAACCGGCCAATGCATCTTTGATCTGATCCAGTTCATAAACCTTCATGACAGCACCTGTCTCAACACTTCCTGGCTGATATTTGCACCGCAGATGACTATGACCACTTTTTTGCCTTTATATCTCTCTTTTTCTTTTAAAAAAACTGCGATAGATGTTCCAGCGGCACCTTCCATCATAATATGGTGCTGCATTAATCCGATCCGCAATCCTTCTGCGATCTCATCTTCCGATAATAAAACAAAATGATCGATCACATCCTGGCAGATTGGGAAGGTGATAGAATCCTCTTCCACTCCGCCCGCGGTGCCATCTGAAAGTGTTGGTTCTGAAGGAAGGTCCAAAACCTTGCCTGCTTCCAGTGATTTATACATAACACATGAATTCTTTGGGGATGCTGCAATGATTTCGGCGGATGGATCCACCGACTTCAAGTACGTCCCTATACCGCCAATCAATCCACCGCCGCCAACAGAAACGATTAATGCATCAATATTCCCAAGCTGTTCGTGAATTTCCACTCCGCACGATCCCTGGCCTTGAACCACCGCCTCATCATTATATGGCGATATGTAAACTCCACCGTTCTCTTCGACCAATTCCTGAGCTCGGGCTTCGGACTCCAGGCAATCAGTTCCAGAAAACTCAATATCGCCACCGTACAGTTTGATCATTTCCAACTTGGTTTTTAACGTCCCTTCCGGAACGATCACTTTGCCGTTCATTCCAACCAATGAAGACCCCAATGAAACAGCAGCGCCATGATTCCCAGTTGATGCAGCATAGGCATTACCCTGGCGTTCAGATTCAGGAAGTGACGTCAATTTGCTCATGGCACCGCGGAATTTGAAGGATCCTGTTTTTTGGAGACAGTCCAATTTAAAATGAACGTCTGCAGCGGCCATGCGGCTTAAATATGGTGAATGGACTACAGGAGTACAGTGGATATAAGGTTTGATCCGCTTGTGTGTGGAGCGAATATCATCAGCGGTTATCATAAAGACCTGAAGATTTTATCGCTCCGTTCCAGCGCTTTGACCAGATGATCTCTTTTAGCGCCATAACCAAAGCGCAGATACTTATCCATGCCGTACCAGTCCCCTGCGACCAAAAGCACGCTTTGTTCATCGCGGATGCGTTCGACCAATTGTGTAGAGTTTACATCAAAACTATAACTCATAAATGCCATGGCTCCCGCTTCCGGCGCAATAAAACGAAAGTGACCATTATATGAATTCACCCAATCCTGTATAATATCCAGATTGGCGCGGAGCACTGATCGGATTCTGGCCAGAATTTGCTGACGCATGGCCGGCTGTAGGATCTTGGTGGCCATGAGGTCGCTTAAGCGGCCCAGGCAAATAGACGTATGATCCTTGACTGCCCAGGCACTGTGCATATAGTCATTGCTGCCAATAGTCCAGCCCACACGCAGACCCGGAAATCCATATGCTTTGGAAAGACCGCAATTGACAATGGCTTTCTCATAACCCGTGTTGATAAAGCTGGCGCACTCTTCATCATTCAATTCTGCGCCACGATACACTTCATCAGCCAATACGTATGCACCCACCTTTTCCGCAATATTTATAATTGCATCGATCTGTTCTTTCGGCAGCACGGAACCGGTGGGATTATTGGGATGGCATACTGCGATCATTTTTGTTTTTTCGGTGACCATGCTTGCCAGCTCATCCAGATCTAATTTCCAGTTCAACTCTTCTTGCAGCGCAATCTCTTTTACTTCCACGCCAATGGCACGGGCAATACCTCTTATTTGCAAATAATTGGGCACCATGTAAATGAGTTCATCACCGGCACTCAACAGAGTGAGGATAGCAACCAAATTGGCTTCTGCTGAACCATTGGTCACCAAAACGTCAGCAGCTGCAACATTATCATAAATGCTGCTAATGGCATCCCGCAATGCTGGCGAGCCCTGGGTGGGGCTATAGGTTAATTCTGTATTGAGGATCTCATTGATTTCATCCTGATCAAAAAGATCATTTATGGTTCCCGGGTGTACACCACTTTCCGAGAGGTTATATTGCACCTCATTTTCCCAGAGAGACTGTTCTCTCTCCAGTACAAATGTCTCGAATTTCATATAGGGGCTATTTGGCGAATTTGATACCGCAGCCCAGCGCTTTGGTAACTGTCGGATCTATTTTGGTGCCAGCCAGCATATTATCGATGGCATCGGCAAGATACGTCTGCTCAACCTTATCCGGCTTACGGGCGTTGTCATCAATGGCGCCGCGATAGACCAGTTTATCATTTTGATCAAATAAATAGATATGGGGCGTTCGCGTGGCTCCGAATTCACGGGCTAATTTTGAACCCTGATCCATGGTATAATAGAAATTGTAGCCCAATTCCTTTGCGTGTTTTTGCATCTCTTCCATGCTGTCTACTGAATCAAACTGTTTCTCATTGGAATTGATGGCGATAATACCTACACCCTGCGGTTTGAATTCATTTGTAAGTGAGACATAGCGGTCTTCCCAGGCAATGACCCATGGGCACATATTACAGGAAAAAATGACCAACAATCCATTTTCCCCTTTGGCATCTTTTAAGGAAACGTCCTTGCCGCTGATGTCGGCCATTTTTATTTCGGATAGTGGAAGTGTTGATCCTAATTCCAATTCTTTCGCCCATAAAAAGGACATAGTGATCAATAACATGATCTTTGAATACTGTTTCATATTAACTCCTATGAATTGATAGCAGCGTTAACTGCTTTTGTAAATCGTTCGTCCGGCTGTTCGCCTTCCCAGAAATCTACAACTTCTCCGCTGGTTTTGCCGTATAGAATTGTAAAAGGCAAAGCGCCGCTCCACTCTGCATGGATGCCGTTGATGAAGGCATTGTCTTTCTCATCTTTGATGAATGTGGTCCAGTCCACGCCCTGCTTTTTTAAAAAAGAAATGGCTTTCTCCTTCTCATCCAGCCAATCCATGCTAACGAAAAATACAGAAAGATCATTTTCATATATTTCCGCCAATTCAACGATCATGGGAAATTCAGCCACACAGGGTTCACACGAAGTGGCCCAAAAATTTAACATGACAGCATTCTGCCCTTTTTCTAGCTGGTAAAAATCCTGGAGTGTTGCAGCAGTGGTATGCTGGAGGTCTGGCTGCTCACAGCCAATGATCAAAATAAAAATAATAAGGAGATAGCGATTCATGATATTATAAAAAGAGCCCTGTTGTATTAACAGGGCTCTCTTTTAGATTTACATTACATTTTTATATTAATCTAAAAACTTCTTTTCCAGCCTGTCAAACGCTTGTGAAGCCTTAAACTCGTTATAAAGTGCTTCTTCTCGTTTGGCAGCATCGAACAAGCCTTTCTCAACCGCATCTATAGGATAGGAAATACGGATAAAAACCGTGCCGTCTTTGGCCGCTTCGTATTTATCAGGCTTACACCCCTGAAACGCATTGTCCGTTAAAGAGATTATTGTGTTTTCAGTGAATTCCAGGGCCTGGGCATTTTCACCTACTCCGGATTCCTGCATCCAGTCACGCAGTTCGCTCTGCACTACTGCTTTGACCTGGCTGGAGATTTCTGCTCGGGCTCTTTCCGTGGCAGTTTTTTGTGCCAGCGACGGGTTTTGTTTTGTGGCTTGTCCAAAAGCATAATAATGCGTTTCGGATGTGGCCGGATTAAACCACCATTTTGGCGTATTGCTTTTGGTGTACTCTGTGCTGCCGGAACGATTCGAAGCACAGCCGGCAAGCAGAAACAGCGCGCACATTGTTATGATTATCCTTTTCATTTTAAACTCCTCAACATATAATGTAGGATTTATAAGTGTAGCATCATTGTAGCTAATGTAAAATGAAGTTCTTTAGAATAAAAGCTCATTAATTATTTTATCTTTAAAATTAATATGATACATAACTTCCAATACCTAATTAAAACTGTATTCTTTGTTTATAGTCTGTAAGCCTGGTGTTTGTTCCTTATCCATTATGCCTTCTTATCTAGATCCAAGACCTATAATATTCGATCCTTTTAATCACTTTTTCCAAATAATTCCGTGTTTCTTCATAAGGAAGATCTGCCTTTAAAGTATTATATACTTGATCAGGTTCCATGGTGTTTACTTTTTGGGTAGTGGGCCGAAGTTTCGTTGTTCCGGTAATGGCTTTCGCTACATTACCAGGTCCAGTATTATATGCACTAATGGTACAATAATATGCACTTTTATCATTTTGAATATTTTTAAAATATGCATATCGAATCTTGCTTAAATAGGCACACCCCAATTCAATATTATTGGATGGCACATATAAATATTTTCCTGAAACCAGTGTATCTTGTTTATAGACATGATTATAAGCATCTCGAGCGCCAGATTTAGGTACTAGCTGCATGAGACCAAAGGCAGGAATGTTTGAACGGGCCTTGGGATTAAAACTGGATTCTGTCTGCATGATAGCCATGGCAATAGCTGGATCTATATTAAAACGTTTGGACTGGGTCAATACTTCTTCTTTAAACCGTTCGGCGCGGGTGTTGACGTGGTCCGGCTGCATCTTGACCTTCACTGTATATTTTATGCGCTCCGTACCGTCTTTTGCGGTGAATTTTTCTTTTTTAACCGTTTGTTCTTTTACGGTTTCTTTAGCGAAAGAATCCGCATTTTTATCGGTCACTTCTTGACCTTGTTTATCTTGCAACTGGTCTTTCAGTAATGGCTCTTTATCATCAGCTTCTTTTTTCACCATTTGTGTTAATTTTTTCTTTAGAAGTTCTTCTCCAGCTTCCTTTTCTTCCGAAGAAGTCTGCTTGGGATCAGCATCAACGATCACTTCTACTTCTATTTCTCCATTTTCAAAATCAATACTTCCACGGGCATTAAGATCGCCATCATAATCCACATAGGTCTTTTTACTGCTGAATTTGAATTCATCCCATTTCTTTTCCACTTCATCCTTGAAATTCTGATATAGTCGTTCTTGTTCTGTCTGATAATCATCGAATTCCTTTGTGATTGACTCCATATAGGTGTTTTCTTCTTCAACAAGGGTATTGAATGCAGACTGTTGATCTTTTAACCATTTCTCATAATCATCTTGACCGTATGCCATTGAGAAAACAATAAATATGATGACGAAACTACTTTTTGTTTTCATTTCCATTCCCCTTTACTATAAATCCTCACACTGAAATGTAAGAACAAATTATATAAAACAAAAAACCCCGTCAAAAGACGGGTTTTCATTTTAGCGGGAACGCGTGAGAATCGAACTCACCGGATCTATTGTGTAGATCCCAATGGTTTTGAAGACCACGAGGGGCACCAGCCTCCTAATCATTCCCAAAATTATTTTGGCCTGTTAAGAACCCTGTAATTTACACCATATTGCGCTTTGATCTTTTGGCCAACCTTTTCCGCATCCTCTGCTTTGCTGAACCGCACTACGCGGACTACATGCAGCCGTTTATTATTGGACATAACCTCTACTATTTCAATAGAATGGCCCGCTGCTTTGATCATATTCTGTAAACGCTTGGCGTTATCATATTTTCCAAAAGCACCCAATTGCACCACCCAGGGCCGGTCATCACTTTTGCCAATATTAGCTTTTGTTTTGCCCTCGTCCTTGCTGGTGAGTTTCTGCAGTTTCACTTTTGGCTGTGTTATATTAAAGTTGTAATGATCCACGGCCAGGTCCGAGCGTTTTGCCTTGGCTTTGGAAACATAATACTTTGCGCTGTCCACTTCGCCTGTGGCTTCGAAACTGGAGACCAGCAGGTCCACAGCCCGCTGAAAATGATCACTATCGGAATATTTTAAGGGGATCTTCTTCAACTGCTGGCTGGCCTGGCCATAAAGTCCCCGGGCATACAAGTATTCACCGATTTTCATTTCCGCGTCGTCGGTATACTCACTGTCAGGAAAATTGCTGATAAATTGCCGGAATTGAATAATTGAAGAATCACCATCATCATTCATTAAAATTTGCATATAGGGAATGGCCGGAGCGTAAGGATATTTTGACTTTAACTCCTTGATTTGGTCCCTGACTTCCTGGATACGTCCTTCCTCCAGCAATTGGAAATATACATTAAAGTTTTGGGCTGACAGAAAAGTTGTAATGAAAATCGGCCAAAATTTCCCCAGCTGCAACGTTAATTACTTTCCTTTTCACCAATAGCCAGTTCGATGATTTTATCAATTTGCTGGGATAATTCGTGGGGCGGTGCAATAGTTAAACTCAATTTTAATCTCATTAAACGGGCGTGTACTGAATGATCAAATTTCTCCATGGCAGAATCTACCAGGTCCAGGGCTTGCTGACGCTCCCCTTTTTCTTCCAAAACATTGGCCAAGCGGGCCAGGGCATCGAGGTTCTCGGGATTGGAATTGAGCATGCGCTCGTAAAATTTTTCTACTTCACCGTACCTGCCCAGATCATACAGCGCTGTTTCGATTTTTGAAAAAATATTACCGGCTTTGTCAGGATCTTGAATTGCAAACTGTTCCCAATGGTCAATGGCTTTGATCAAATCCCTGTCTTCTGCATAATAATCCCCCAGGCGGCGGTGGGCTTGGCCATAATTCGGATCAATCTCCAGCGCTTTTTGATAACAGTGCAGCGCTCCCTTGCGGTCATCTTTACTGAGTTTATCCAATCCTTCAAATACTTGAAATTGAGCCAGCTTGCTGGGATCCTGCTGTTGTTTTATTTTCTGAATATCCTTGGCCAGCTTGGCGGCATGAATCCAGTCCCGCTCGCGCTCGGCAACACCCAACAAAAATTCCAATGCCCACGTATTCCTTTTTTCTACCTTGAGGATGAATTCAGCTTCCTGTTTTGCTTTGATCAAATTATCAAAACTTAAAAAATCCAACGCCAGGGAACGGTGGATATCGATTTTAATATCATCATCCAGGTTGGGGCGCACTGTGAGTGACTGATGAATTTTCAGGGCTTGTTGCGCATGCCCCTGTTCACGCAGGATTTCACCCATTTGCAGGTAAGCGTTAATATGATCCGTATCCTGTTTGACCACATCTCGCAATAGTTTAAGGGCGGTTTTGGAATCGCCACGGACGATGGCGTTCAGGGCATCGGTGTAAAGGGATTCGTAACGGCGGGTTTTTTTAGGACGGAAATAAACGGCGGCGGTAATGCCGGCGACTATCAGGATGATGACAGCGATCAGGAGCGTTGAATTCAAAACTACTCGTCTCCGTCATCCAGGTCGTAGATCCCTTCATCGATAGCCACATTGCGCAGGTCATTTAATTCGTCTGATAACCTGCGGTTTTTAGTACGTAAAGATCGCAGTTCTGTTTTGCCGGACAGTATATTGGCAACGGCAACACCAAAGCCGATCAGTAACCCCACTGAAAGAGCGCCGATCATGACAAAAGCAACTTTCACTTCCTCATATTGTGCAAAAACCAGGTCAACGTTAACCACAGCCGTATTCTGCATTAGGAAGAGCAGGACAACAATTACTGCTATAAGTGTAACAAATATTTTAACAAGTTTCATACTGCGTGCGCTTTCTCTTGGTGTACCAATTCTCCATGTAAACTAACGCCTTTCGCCGCTGTAATCAATACCGGAACAAAGTCTTTTATTTTGCTATTTCCTTTTTCAAAAATCACCCATTTATTGGCATCTGTGCGGCCGGCCCAATGGTTTGCTGACTTCTTGCTTTCTTTTTCAACAAGGACTGTTTCCACCTTGCTGACATTTTTCAGGTTGCGTTCCAGGGTGTGTTTTTTTTGCAAGGCAATGACGCGCTGCAGGCGCTTCTTTTTTTCTTCTTCAGGAATATGATCACTGTATTCAGCCGCCTTTGTTCCCGGCCGGGAAGAGTATTTAAACGTAAATGCGGAATCAAATTTGACCCTGTCCATCACTTCCAGTGTTTCTGCAAACTCATCATTTGTTTCACCGGGGAAGCCAACAATGATATCGGTGCTGATTCCTACATCAGGCAGCATATCGCGGATATGATCGGACAAACCAATAAAATGTTCCTTTGAATACGTGCGATTCATGCGCTTAAGAATACGATTGCTACCGGCTTGCAGCGGCAAATGGATATAATTGCAAATAGTGTCGTGTTCAGCCATGACAGCCAGCAATTCCGTATTGATATCCTGGGGATGGGGAGAAGTATAACGAATTCTTTGTACACCGTTTACCTGCGCAGCAGCGGCAAGTAATTCAGCAAAGCCATCCTGTTCGTACTTGTATGAATTCACATTCTGGCCCAGGAGAGTAATTTCTACAAAACCATCGGCAACCGCCTGTTCAATTTCAGCAATAATACTGGGAATGCTCCTGCTCCGCTCCCGGCCGCGTGTAAAAGGCACAATGCAAAATGTGCAGAATTTGTCACAGCCGCGCATAATGGATACCCAGGCATTGATGCCTTCATTCCGGCTGGGAAACATATCAGCATACACTTCATATTTGGATAATTTTGTATCCACTATACTTTTAGATTGACCCATTTTACGATTGAGAATTTCCGGCAGCTTGCGGTAGGAATCCGGGCCCAGGATTATGTCCACGTAGGGCCTATTTTCCAGGAGATCATCTTTCAGGTTTTGGGCCATGCAGCCAAGCACACCAATGATCGTATCCGGCTTTTGTTTTTTGATGAGGTTGTACCTCCCCAATTGAGAATGCACTTTTTCTTCAGCGTGTTCCCGGATGGCACAGGTGTTTACAAAAATAGCATCAGCATTTTTAATTTCATTGGTTGGTTGATATCCCTCCTTTTGCAACAACCCTTCCACCAGTTCAGAATCGGCCACATTCATTTGGCAGCCGAATGTTTCGATGATGTATGATTTATGCATAGGAGTAAAAAACTGAAGTGAAAATATAATTCAGCTTATTGCAGGTAGCCACTGAAGAAATAGTCCAGGGGATTCTGCGGGGTGCCATAATGATGGACTTCATAATGCAAATGCGGAGCTGTGGAGCGGCCGGTGTTACCTGATGTGCCTATAATTTCACCCCGTTTGACCTGCTGGCCTTTTTCTACTTTGTAATCTGAAAGGTGGCTAAAAAGCGTGGTGTAACCATAGCCATGATCGATCTTTATTACTTTGCCATAACCACCGCGATAACGGGCTTCCTTTATTTTACCATCAGCGGGAGCTAAAACATCCTCCCCTTTATTGATCGTAATATCCTGGCCGTAATGAAACCGGACTTTGTCGTTGATGGGGTCTTTGCGGTAACCAAAAGTGGAATTCAGATATCCACCCTTAATGGGACGAATAGAGGGAATGGCGCGCATCATTTCTACATCTTCAGTAACCTTGGAATAGATATCGCTGTAACTGGATAATTCCAACTTCACTTTCCTGGACAATGTTTGTACATCCATTTCCAGCGACCTTATGCGATCAGTTAAGCCGTCCTTTATGCTGGTGTTTTCCGCCAGGCGCACGCCCCCAATACCCAGTTTACGGATATCCTGGTCGATCTGGGGCATATCCGCATAAGTACGGATTGCCTTATCTTTTTCTTCAATGGATTCCATATTGTCTGTCATTGCAGTCACTTCGCTTTGGAGATCTTCCAGGGTCGTGGACAGCATGGAATAATTTTGTTTAACCTTGGCCAGTTTTGACTTATAAAGAACATTGGTCAATGTATCAGCGCTGAAAAAGAAAACAGCCGCCAGTATGACAACAGCTATTGCTGAAAAAGTGAATAAACGCTGGCGCGTTAAATTACGCTGGCGGACACCACGGTCATCCTGTGAAATAATGATATATTGTTTCTGTATTGTCTTTTTCCGGCCAAACACGGCTCAAACCACTAAAATAAGTGCTCCGATTTTAATATTTTGAAACTATATAAACCAAATGCTAACCGAGGTACAATTTTAATAATTGCGAAGTGGTGGATTTACGCAGGCGCTGCAGGGCGCGCTCCTTGATCTGGCGGATACGTTCGCTGGACAAGCCCAATCTTTTACCGATCTGCTCCAGCGTTTTGGAGTCATCTTCCCCCAGCCCGTAATATTCTGTCAGTACCTGCGCTTCGCGCTCTTTCAATGTATTGATAAGCATAATAATCTCATTTTTCAATGATTCCTGCATCAATTGCATTTCCGGGCGGGGATCTTTAGATGTCAAATATTCAATAAGCGGGCGGTCTATTTCACTGCTGTCTTCCAATGAAACTGGCCCGGTGTATGCCTTCACCAGGTCTTCTATCCATTTGATGGTTGTATCTGTTATTTCAGCCAATTCTTCCGTGGTGGGCTCCCGCTCAAATTCCTGTTCCAGTTCCAATGACTGGCGGTATAACTTGCCCATGGATTCGGTAATGTGCGATGGCAGGCGCACCGTGCGTCCTGTTTTCTGGATGGCTGTGCGGATACGCTGGGTGATCCACCACACCGCGTATGATATAAATTTAAACCCCCGTGTTTCATCAAAGGTATTGACAGCCCTGATCAAGCCTAAATTACCTTCATTGATCAAATCTTCGAATGGAACACCCTGCCCCTGGAATTTTTTGGCCATAGCCACCACGAAACGCAAGTTATGGGTTACCAGTTTTTGAAATGCATCCGTATCCCCGGTTTTGGCTCGCTGGGCCAAGACAACTTCTTCCTTAGGCGGAAGCGGTTCGAGTTTTTTTATTTCTTTTAAATAGAGGTCAAGGGCTCTACGCCCTGTAGGAGGAGACGGTTTTGTCAAGATGCAGGTTTATTTGAATCCTCGGATTCCTCATCCGATACCGTTTCGACATTTTCATCACCATCATCAATTTTTTCAGCTTCGACATTTTGTTCAGTAGCAGCGATATCCTGCTCTTCAATATTGAATTCATCTTTTACTTTTTGTATCTCGGCTTCTTTTTCGGCAATTTTGTTCTGGACATCTTCTAATTTCTGGAGCGAGCGGTAAAATTCCTTGTTGCCAGTAAAGTTTACCATATTTTCCTCTTTGGCATGATAGGCAACAAGCCGGCCGAGGTTTTCATAGGTTTTAGCTAAATCCCGCTGCAGTTGGTGAACTTCAATTTTTATTTTACTGATCTTGGTAAGCTCTTCTGTTTTGGCAACAGCGATCTTGCTCACTTCCTCCGCTTTTTCTACTGCCACGGAGCCCCAGTCTTTCATATTTTTTTTCAGGTCATCCCAGAGTTTGGTCATGTATTTCCTCGCATTACAAAATTGAATTTATAAGTCTATAGTTCGTTAAGCAATCAATTGCTTTTCTTAATTAATACGTTGGCAACATAAAAAATGCCAGCGCCAATGATCAGTGCATTCAGCTCCAGCATAACATTATTGTCCCTGATGCCGATATAGAGTCCGGACAACGTAATGAGCATGGCAAATAACTGCAGGCTCCTAAGCAGTGCGAATTTCATACTGATCCTTCAATCTCATCCAACGCAGCATATTCTTAAAGTTCCATTGATATGCCCGGGACAATAAATCCAGTGGTTCATCAACCCTGGCAAATAAAGCAGCAGACTTAGCCATTTGCTCATCATTGAGTCGTTCATAAAGCATGCGATTGATGAATGATATATGCCTTTTCCAGTGCAAGTTCCTTAAGATACGTTTTGCTTGATATTTTTCACCCTTTATATGATACGCCGCAGCCAGTCCTGAGCGCATGGCCATACGCATGCCAAAACCAAACAGGAAATCCTGGAAGCCGCCCGCTTCGCCGATGCGGTACGGCCGTTGAAAAAATTTCATATTGAGGTTGGAAAAGCTGCCCCTGCTGCCGAAGATGTTTTTATTGGGTATATCAAATCCCCTTCCCCGGAAATATTTGATTGATTCATGCAAAGGATCTGATAGCTCATTTTTTGTTTTTTTAAAGGCTGTTGCTACTGTCCCATGACCATTTTGTATAATCAAGTACCCATACCCTTTTGGGGCAAATTTCTGTCCTAATAATAAATGCACCTGGTTTGCCAATGGTGTAGTAAAGTTGACTCCTTTAATATATGCAGCGGCTTTTTTTGATCCCGTGCTGTCAATATCAATATGTCCAGGCGCTGGTGAATCGAATTTGAAATCCACTCCTGCCCTGTGACACTGTTCATACAATTGCCGGTCAAAACAATCACTTCCCGGCCCGCGCTTAACCATATAGAAAAAAGGAGTACGCGACCTTACAATGAAAGGAGATCTTTTTTCAGTATGAACGCTGAAGTTCTGGATCGGTACAGAATCCAGTTTTTCAAAATCGAATCCATGGGACTCAAAAAATTGTGTCATAGGTTGGTTGAAGATCCAATTCTCCAGTCCTTCATAATCACCATGCCGGCTCCCTCCTACTGTAGATTGTTTTTCATATATAACAACGTCATGGCCGGATTTTTTGAGGTTTAGGGCAGCAGTCATTCCGGCGACACCGGCACCTGCAATTTTATTTATTTCTTGATCAGGTTTTGTTCGGGGAAAAAACAAGGTCAGCAATGAATCTGCTGGATGGATACAATTTCCGGCAAATCAGCCAGTGCGGCCAGCACATCATTAGGCACTTCATTGTCCACACGAATGACGGCAAACGCTTCACCGTCAGTTGAATCGCGGCTCAACAAATATGCGCCTATATTCACATCCGCTGCACCCAGTGTTGTACCTACTTTCCCGATCACTCCGGGCACATCCTTATTGCGGGCGAATAGCATTGTACCCCGGGGAGTAATGTCCATTTCATAACCGAGGATATTCACCAGCCGCAAGCGTTTCCCTTCAAAAACGCTGCCATTGATTTGAGTAGTGCCTTCGGCACCCGTTACTTTAGTGCGGATGAGATTCGTATAACCGCCGCTGTCAGAAGTATAACTGTGTTCAATACGAATACCTAGGCCCACAGCCAGCGTTTCTGCATTTATATAATTCACCCTGTCAGGTATGCGCGCTGACAGCAAGCCTTTTAAAAAGGCCAGCGTTGCGGGTTTTGTTTCATCCATGGAACCGGCACATTCTACATGCACCTTTTGGATTGAACCTGAAACCAGTTGGCTTTGGAGCCGGCCCATGATTTCGGATAATTCCAAAGATGGTTGGATCTCTTTCAATTTGGCCAGGTCGGAAATGGGCATGTTGACTGCGTTTGCCAATTTTTCATAAAGCAGATAATCCCGGACCTGTTCGCAGACTGCCCGGCTGACACCTTCTTTTGCTTCCTCTGTTGAAGCGCCTAGATGGGGAGTCAATACAATATTTTTTGCTTTCACCAAGGGGTTGTCTTCGCCTACCGGTTCTGATGTAAACACATCCACAGCAGCACCGGCAATCTTCCCTTCATTTAACGCTTTTGCCAGGTCAGCTTCATTGATGATCCCGCCCCGGGCTACATTGATGATCCGCGCTGATTCTTTCATCCGGCACAGGCGGTCATAATCAAACAGGTCTTTCGTGGAATCTGTAATAGGCACGTGCAGTGTAATGTAATCCGCTTCAACAGTCAATGTATCCAGGTCTACAACATTCACTTCATCTTTATTGAACATATCCTGGCTGACGTAAGGGTCAAATCCCAAAATATTCATATTGAACGACCGGCTGCGTTGAATCACTTCCCTGCCAATTTTTCCCAAACCGACTACACCCAGTATTTTATTGCGTAATTCAGAACCAACCAGTGCATTGCGATTCCATTCTCCCTTGATCATACCGCCGTGCCCAACTGGAATATTTCTGGACAAGGCCAGCATCAATGCAATTGTATGTTCAGCTGCTGAAATGGTATTTACATCGGGAGTATTCATAACCACGACACCTTTGCGGGTTGCAGCCGCGAGATCAATATTATCTATCCCTACCCCGGCACGTCCGATCACCTGCAGCTGTTCAGCGCTATTGATCATATCTTCCGTAACATTCGTACCGCTGCGTATAACCCAGCCGTGAACGTCTTTACAGGCTTTTGCTTTTTCATCAGCTGACGCATCCGGGAGATTAACCACCTCCAGGTTAGCATCCTCCAAAATGGCCATACCGGCAGCTGTGATAGGATCAGATACGAGAATTTTCATTATAATATTTACGTTATTGCGAGCGAATTAAGTTAAGAGCTGATCCGGCCTTGAACCAATCTATTTGTGTTTGATTGCAGGTGTGGTTACACATAATTGTCGCAGTTGATCCACCATAATGGGTTACATTCAGTGTCAATGGTTTCCCGGGGGAGAATTGATCTAAATCAGTGAAATCAAACGTATCATTTTCCTGGATTTTGTCATAGTCACTTTTTTCAGCAAACGTAAGCGCCAGCATGCCTTGTTTTTTTAAATTGGTTTCGTGTATCCTGGCAAATGACCTGACTAGCACTACGCGCACTCCCAGGTGCCGTGGTTCCATGGCTGCATGTTCACGGGATGACCCTTCCCCATAATTTTCATCACCTACTACAATCGTGGGGACACCTGCAGCCTTATAAGCACGCTGGACATCCGGTACCGCACCGTAATCACCTGTCAGTTGATTCTTAACATTATTTGCTTTTTCGTTATAATAGTTGATTGCCCCGGTAAGCATATTGTTGGAAATATTATCCAGGTGGCCCCGAAATCGCAGCCATGGTCCGGCCATGGAAATATGATCTGTTGTACATTTACCCTTTGCCTTGATCAGCAATTTCATGCCGGTGATATTATTCCCATTCCAGGGATCAAAAGGTGCAAGCAATTCCAAGCGCTCTGAATCGAGATTAACCACCACTTCAATACCACAGCCGTCAGCTACCGGTTCCTGGTAGCCAAGGTCTTCAACTGCAAAACCATTTTCAGGCAAATCTACTCCCAACGGGGGATCCAGTTTTACTTCCTGCCCGTCCGCATTGATCAATGTATCCCTGGCGGGATCAAAGGTAAGGTCACCTGCGATTGCCAGGGCTGTCACCAATTCCGGCGAACCTACAAAAGCATGGGTATTGGGGTTGCCGTCGTTGCGCTTGGCAAAGTTGCGGTTGAAGGAAGTGACAATGGTATTTTTCCTGTCCGGGTCAGCACTGTGCCTAGCCCACTGGCCAATACACGGTCCGCAGGCGTTGGCTAAGACAACACCGCCCATCTTGCTGAATATATCCAGGTAGCCATCCCGTTCAACAGTATAACGGACTTGTTCACTGCCCGGGGTAATGGTGAATTCACTTTTTACCTGCAATTTTTTATCAACCGCCTGGCTGGCTATGGACGCAGAACGGGAAATATCTTCATAAGACGAATTTGTACATGAACCAATCAAGCCGACTTCAATTTCAGTGGGCCATCCATTTTCAGTCGCTGCCGCAGCCATTTCTGAAATGGGTGTTGCCCTGTCTGGTGTAAATGGACCATTCAAGTGGGGAACCAGTTCAGATAAGTTGATCTCAATGACCTGGTCGAAATACTCTTCTGGATTTTCTAAAACAGCATCATCTGCCCGCAAGTGTGCGGCCACTTCATCCGCCAATTGCGCAATTTCCTCGCGCCCGGTGGCCGCTAAATATTTGGCCATGTTACTATCGTATGCGAAAACAGATGTGGTGGCACCGATCTCCGCGCCCATATTACAGATGGTTCCTTTCCCGGTACAGGAAAGCTTTTCGGCGCCGGGGCCAAAATATTCAACAATCGCGCCCGTACCTCCTTTAACTGTCAGTATGCCGGCCACTTTTAAGATGACATCTTTTGCGGACGTCCAGCCGTTCATTTCACCGGTGAGTTTGACACCAATAAATTTAGGGAACTTCAACTCCCAAGGCATACCGGCCATAACATCCACAGCATCGGCACCGCCAACACCGATGGCGATCATACCCAAACCGCCCGCGTTAACTGTATGGCTGTCTGTTCCGATCATCATGCCGCCTGGAAAAGCATAATTCTCCAGCACAACCTGGTGGATGATCCCTGCGCCCGGCTTCCAAAAACCAATGCCATATTTATTGGAAACTGTCTCCAGGAAATTATACACTTCACCATTAGCATCCATGGCAGTTGCCAGGTCTTTGTCAGCACCGATTTCAGCTTGGATCAAGTGGTCACAATGAACCGTGGATGGAACAGCGGTTTTTTCTTTGCCGGCCATCATGAATTGCAGTAATGCCATTTGGGCAGTTGCATCCTGCATGGCCACACGGTCCGGGGCAAAGTCTACATACGATTTACCACGCTCATATTTTTCAAACCTATCATTGAATAAATGAGCATAAAGAATTTTTTCCGACAGTGTCAAAGGGTGCCCTGCCGTTTCCCGGGCAGCAGCCACTCGTACAGGTAGGGAATTATAAACACTTTTGATCATTTCCAGGTCGAACACAGGAATTCCTCAATATTAGATTAAATGTAGATTTGGAACAGATTCTGTTAAATCACGTACGATTTCAGTAAACAAACTTACGCACTTCATTTATCATTATTCAATTTCAATACAAGGCAAACTCAGTAAATTTCATTATGCAAATGAGCCGGCAATTCATCCTGTACTTTTTATGCACCTCTTTTTTATCAGCTGGAATCAACTGGCGTACACTCCATTCATCAAACGATAAATTATCCATTGCAGTCAATTTTGATATTCCTGAAGGTATAAAGCCGGAACCGCTTACACTCCTTATTGGACTTCCTGCAAGCGAACTGCCCGAATTATCTGTACGCTCCTTCAACAAGCGAAAAATGGGCTTTACCGATGATTCTGAACCTGGGGGAGTCAAATGGATCAACCAGCAAAAAGTCCGCCAGCTGGAAACTGCAACACTGGAAATTCATCCCCGGGCTGAAGATAATTATTATTACCGGAATTTCATCATTGATATAACATTTGGAACAAAACCTGCTAAAATAATCAAACCGAATAAAACGCAACGCTCTTTTTTAAAACAGCGTATTGTGAATTGGGACATTGCCCAAAACTGGTTCCATCCTGAAAAAAGGAAACATCACAGACGCTCTGTCCTCCCAGACGGAACTTGGATACGACTAAAAGTTTCAGCTGATCAAATGGTTGCAATCAATGGAGCAGATTTACTCTCCATAAGTAGTACCCTGCAGCAAAGTGACCCCCGGAGTTATATGCTGTTTACCGGAACAGCTTTAGGACGGGACCGCAGTAAAACAGTTGTTAATACTATAACGTATTCTGAAAATCCTGAAAATCTTGTAGAAACAGCTTTTGAATTTACTGGGGAGGAAGATGGATCATTGGATGCAGGTGACCGGATATTATTCTATGGCCGGGGAGCCAGCGGTTTTGATTTGGATATTGATGAAGTTGCTTTTCATCAAAATATTTATTTTACTGAAAACACCTATTGGCTGCTCATCCCCGATGACTCATCATTACGAGGAAAACGAGTGATTGCTGCAAACACTCCATCTTCAACCAGCCTTTTCCTGGACTATGCCACATCCTACGTGCATTTTGAAAATGATATCATTAACCCCTTTGGCAGCGGGCTGGCCTGGACCGGCACATCTTTTGGCCGGGGAGCCACCTTTACTGTTGTACCGGAAATACCCGATTTTAAAACAACCGTTGATGCGGATTTTGAAATTGCCGTCCGGGGCAGTACAACAGATTTTGAATATGTCCCTAACCCGAGGCACATCATTGATGTATATTTGAATTCACGGGATAATCTAAGAGCAAATTATAATTTTACAGGATTGAGCAAGCAAACAAAGTCATTTACGGCTAGCGGTTCTGATTTAACGACTGGAGTTAATATCATTTACCTGGATAATAATTCAACTACCAGTTATTCGCTGCCCCATTTTGACCATGCCACAGTGAGTTATGGTAGAATGTTAAATACTGATAACAGTCCTTTTGAGTTTTATGCACCCATTCACAGTAATTCAGTTTCATTTACACTTATTGGATCTGAAGCGCCAACTGTCTGGAATATAACACACGTGACACAACCTAAATCTATTGCTGTTGAACCAGCTGGGAATGATTATGCAATCGCTGTGATTCTGCCAAGTGACACCCTGTCCAGGTTTATCGTTTTTGGTGAAAATGATGTGTTATCAGCAACAGATTTGACATTAGTGAGTAATCATTCGTTTACAACTTTACGCAATCAAAATCCCGGGGTGGAGCACCTTGTTATTGGCCCCGAGGAATTTCGCAGTGCCGCCCAGCCCCTTATTGATCACCGGGGCAGTTCCCTTTTCATTGCTTTGGATGAGATTTATGATGAATTTTCCGGTGGGAATGCTGATCCCACAGCCATCCGCCGCTTTATCCAATGGACACAGGAAGAATGGTCCGAGCCCAAACCTTATTGCGCTCTATCGATGGGTGATACTGATTATGACTACAGGAATATCACAGGCGAATCCGCAAGCAAAGTTCCGACAATTATTACCGGTGCTTATACCAACCGGGCGGTGGATGACAGGCTGGCGGCAATCAATGGGCGTATTCCGGAATTAGCCTTGGGCCGTTTTCCCGCAAAAACTATCGCTGAAGTGGAAGATTTTGTAAATAAAATAATCGAGTATGAAACGAATCCCATATTAGGCTTATGGCGCCAGCGCGTCACTTTGGTTGCTGATGATGCTGCCCGACCAGAACCAGATCATGGTGGCGGTATCGAGGATGCTAAAAACCATACCACTGCATCAAACGAAATTGCCGACCAAATTACACCACGTGTAGAAGTCAATAAACTATATATGATGGAATTTCCTGAAGTGAGCGATGCATCATCCTATGGAGTCATAAAACCCGATGCAACTGCTGCCCTGCTGGAAACACTATCTGAAGGAACGGCCATCATCAATTATATTGGCCATGGTTCTGAACACCAGTGGGCCCAGGAAAAATTATTGGTCCAGGACCGCGGCGATATAGATCAAATAATTACAGAAATGAAATTACCCATTTGGGTTGCAGGAACGTGTTCCTGGGGACATTTTGATTTTCTCGATGTTGAATCATTTTCGGAGGAATTAATACGCCAGCCCATGGAAGGAGCATCTGCCATTATTACCACCAGCAGAGCAATTGGAATCAGTTCAAATGAATATTATATAAAAGAAATTTTTCGTGCATTTTTTCCAAGCCAGAACATTACCACAGAACCGATAGGCGTGGTACTTCAATCCGTAAAAGATGGCGGTTCAGGCGGTGAATTGTTTCATTTATTCGGTGATCCAGCCATGCACCACCCTATACCAACAGCAACCGTTGAATTAACTTCTGTCGATCCAGATACGTTGATTGCCTTGGACACTGCTCGGGTGTATGGTCAGCAAGCTATTGCTGTGGCTTCCATTAAAGGCATCATCCACCTTAATGACTCAGAGCAGGATATTACACGACAATACGTCATTGCATCCCAAACAGAAGAAATTTCATACACATTACCCGGACCAACATTGTTTAAAGGTAATTTTACAGCAATACAACAACAATTCAGTGCCCTTATGCGCATCCCTTTGGATATTTCCTATTCTTCTACACCGGCACATTGTAATGTATATGCCCAGTTGGAAACGGATCCGCCTGTGGAAGCATTGGGAATATTGGATAACATTTACTTGCAGGGGGGCGAACCAGTCCAGGATAATCAAGGGCCCATCATATCATTTGAAACTGAAGTCGGCAAACTCCTGCGCAATAATGATCATCTCCAAAACGATGAAAAGGTATTATTACGTCTTTCAGACCCTTTAGGGATAAATGTCACCGGTGAAGTCGGCCATGAAATTATGATCACCGATTTAAACGATGATTCGAAAAATGATATCTCCAACAGGTTTATTTACGACGAAAACAGCATTACAACCGGTATCTTATCCATTCCTTTTGATAAGCAAAAAACAACGCTGGATTTAAACGTAAAAGCCTGGGATAACGCCAATAATCCAGCAGAAAAAAATATTACATTACATATACTATCTTCACAAAAACTTCAGGTGATGAATATTTTGAATTTCCCGAACCCCTATGCAACCACAACCCAATTCGCGTTTGAACTCACCGCTGCTGCTGCAATCTCCATTGATGTTTATACCTTGGGTGGCCGCCGGGTTGTAACTATTTCCGAAGAATCATTTTCCAGCGGTTACAATTATATCAACTGGGATGGCCGCGATGCCTATGGCGAACTCTTGGCCAATGGTGTATACCTTTACCGCTTAACAGCTGATGATGGAAATGAACGAGTATCTGTCCTCAGAAAACTTGCCAAATTCCAGTGAAGCAGCCATATCCAATCATTCTCGCATCCAATTCTCCCAGGCGCAAGCAGCTCCTGGAAATGATTGGCATTACATTTACAGTGCAGCCCAGTACTATTTACGAGGATTTCAATATAGGTCTAAAGCCTGAAGAATTTGTGCAGCATTACGCAAAGGAAAAATCTTTAGATATAGCAAAACAAAATCAGGACCATTTCGTCATTGGTGCAGATACAATCGTTGTTTTAAATAATAAAATATTGGGTAAACCCGGCAATAAAGAGGAAAGCTTTACTATGCTTAAATCACTTTCCGGCCAAACACACACTGTGTATACAGGTGTTTCTTTAAATCATATTGAATCAGGAATCAGTACTACATTTTTTGAGCAAACAAATGTTACATTTGATAATTTAAATGATAATGATATATCCTATTATATAGAAACTTACATGCCTTTTGATAAAGCGGGAAGCTATGGTATCCAGGACTGGTTTGCCGTATGCGTTAAACGCATTGACGGTTGTTTTTATAATGTGATGGGCTTCCCTTTAGCTGCATTTTATGCCCATTACAAAAAATATATTAAATAAGCTGACAATTGTATTGTGAGCTAGTGATCGGGTCGATTAATTTTCTAGGCTGATATCATGAATCATGAGTGAATTTTATACTGAATTAAAAGAGCTGCGAGAGTCCCAGAATATTGACTTGGAAGAGATTCATTCCCGAACCAAGATCAATATGGAATATCTCACCGCTATCGAAAATGGCCAGTTTGATGTTCTGCCCCTTCCATATGTGCGCCTTTTCATGAGAGCATATGTAACTGAAATTGGCGGCGAAGCCGATGAAGCATTACACCAGTTAGATATTTTCCAGGGACGAAAAGTAGGCAAACGCATTTCCAGGAAAGTTGAAAAAGTAGATTCTAAAGAATCAAAAAAAGAAATAGAAAGAAAGGTGCCAACGCAATCGCGGCCGCCTACCAAGGTGCGCCAGGATTTGATCAAAGGCGGTTTATTACTTATTATTTTTCTCTTTGCCATATTTATTATCAAAAAAATAAATGAAGAACAGAGTTCTGCTACAATCAAAAATGGTGAAATCGTACTGGCTGAAAATCCAGACGCCATCAGTGATGATCAACTGGTAAATGATTATGTGGAAGCTGTTTCACAAACAGTTTCCATGATAGTAGAACCTCCACTAAAGCTGAAAATAGTAACAGCAGAACGCATCTGGTATAGTATGGCTGCTGATACTGCAGCTGCCCAGACAGGAATCCTTTCTCCCGGTGAAGAAAAAAGCTTGGCTTTTGAAAACCAAATCAATGTCCGTTTAAACCAGACAGCAGGCACCGCTATGTACATCAACGGTATGGAGGTCGAAGAACTTGGTGAATTTCAACATCCTGCTGAAATATATTTCTTCGCTGAACCCAGCACCATTACAGTAAAACACTACCTGCCCCAGAGATAATTAAGAGATTACTTTAATCTCCCTCTTTACTTCAACTATTGGTTGAAGCCGTTTACCGTCTATAACCCTGCAATTATTTTCAATTTTTTAATAAAATAAGTTGACAAAAGTGGGTAGAGTGAAATATATTATGGGTAATTGTGGGTAAACCTTTAACAAACTTTTGTGGGTATGACAATAAACCAGGACACATTTACAGGGGAATATTCCTATACTATTGACGCCAAGGGCCGCGTCAATATTCCAGCGAAATTCCGCCAAAGCCTTGCACCGGAGAATGATCAAACATTTGTGATCACTCAGGGGATGGATCCGTGTATCTGGGTCTACCCCCTTACCGCTTGGCAAATTATCGAAGATGATCTGAAGGATTTGTCCGCAATTTCTGGTGTTAACAGGTCATTTATACGTAATACCGTGCGCTATGCATCATCGGTCGTATTTGATAAACAGGGCCGTATCATGTTATCAGCAAATTTGATGAATTACGCAAAATTGAAAAAAGATGCCTTAATAATCGGCATGGTAAACAAAATTGAAATTTGGGACCCCAGCACACTTGCCAAAGTAGATAAAAAGAATTTAGAAATGGACTCATCAGAATATGATGAACTGGCTGATAGAATTATACTCTAATGTCAACGAACACATTGCAGGACAATTCCCCGGTTCATATTCCTGTAATGGTCGACGAAGTTTTGGATTTGCTGATCACAGATCCGAATGGAATTTATCTCGACGGGACAGTTGGTCTCGGCGGGCACGCCACACACATCCTGGACATTCTCTCCAATTCAGGGAGGCTGTTAGGACTTGACCGCGATGAGAAGGCACTGGCAATTTGTATTAAACGGCTGTCTGGCAGCGGTGCCTTCTCTTGCCACCACACATCATACGATCTTTTCCACAAGATACTCAATGAGGAAGGTCTACCAGCCGTGAATGGTATACTACTGGACCTGGGACTTTCTTCATTCCAATTGAATACTCCATCAAGGGGATTCAGTTTTCAAAATGAAGGTGCATTGGATATGCGCTTTGATCCCTCATCGGGACAAACTGCTGCCCAAGTAATTCATCAAACCACAGAAAAAGACCTTGCAGATATATTTTATCAATATGGTGAAGAAAGACATTCCCGGCGCATTGCCAAATCTGTGAAAAGTATGGACGCCATGAAAACTATAGCTGACCTGAAAGAAGCAGTGCGCCGGAGCACTCCACCACAGTATCGTCAAAAAACACTGGCGCGAATTTTCCAGGCATTACGTATTGCGGTGAATAATGAACTTGATCGCTTGCAACAATTCCTGGAATCATTCATCGATTTCCTTGCTCTTGGGGGACGCATCGTTATCATTAGTTATCATTCCCTGGAAGACCGCATGGTAAAGCATACCTTTAAAAAATTAAGTAAAGAAAATGAATTATCCATTTTAACAAAAAAACCCCTTCCACCTACCAAAGAAGAACAAATAGAAAACAACCGTTCGCGCAGTGCAAAACTGCGCGCCGGGGAAAGGATCTAATGCCCAAGCGACGCAAAAATAAACTAATAAACAGACAAAAGGAATTTTTACAGACGCTCTCCTTTTTTCTCGTTACAGTAACTTCCATTTGCGGACTCATCATATACCTGTGGGTTTACACTGAAATTGATGAAACGATGATAGCGATTGAGATCCAAAAATCCACTTTTTCCGAACTAAATAATTCTATTAAAGAACTGACTAGTGATATAGAGCGGTTGAATCGTGTCGACCGTATTACATCTTTTGCCCGGAAAGAACTGGGCATGGTTGTTGCTCATCCAGAACCCATGGTTATACCAGTTGATCCTGAATTAGTGGAGCATGCAGTTGACTAAAAACTACCTGAAATTCCGCTCCAGAGTTATTTTCATGTCTGGGTTTATTGTCTTTTGCTGGGTCGGTTTATCCGTCCGCCTGTTTCAAGTTCAAATAATCGATGGTGAGGAACTACGCTTAATCGGGCAAGACCAAAGTACGGTTCAAAAACCTTTGAAAGCGGTTCGGGGAAATATTTTTGATTGTAATAATGTTCCCTTTACCCGAAACATTATTCATTATTCCTTTGGCGTCCATCCAAATCAAATTGAAAACAAAAAGGAATTCGCAAAACTGATAAGCGCATGCTTGGATGGTGATGAAGAAAAATATCTTAAAAAGCTGAATTCTTCAAGGACCTTCGAATATTTAGAACGTAACCTGCAGCGTACCCATTGCGAAAAATTGTTAGTTAATAAACCTCCAGGGTTGATCGTAGAGCGGAACTCACGCCGCTATTATCCCCACGATAATCTCGCATCTCAAACAGTGGGCTTTGTTGATTTGGATGATAATGGTATTGCTGGGATCGAGCAAAAATATAACAATTATTTATCCGGTACACCGGGCTGGGTTGTGCGGCAAATGAGCGGTCGGGGGAATTCCATGTATAAGACCAACCTGCCGCAAAAACTTCCTGTTGACGGTGCCAATGTACAATTAACCATCGACCTTGAATACCAGGCCATTTTGCAGGAAGAATTAACTACGCAGTTAGAGCGCAGTGGTGCATTATCTGCAATGGGTTTAATACTGAATCCCCAAACAGGGGATATTCTTGCCATGGCGATTGTTCCTGACTTCGATCCCAATTATCCCGGGCGTGGTGAAATCAGCTGGCAACGCAATACTATAATCACCGACCAATTTGAACCTGGTTCAACATTTAAAATTGTTCCTGTAATCGCAGCGGTTGATCAGAATACTGTTTCCATGTGGCAGGAATTCAATTGTGAAAATGGCAGCTATATATTTGCTGGCAGAACTATTCGGGATTGGGAAGATTTTGGACTCTTAACCATGCCCCAGATCATGGAAAACTCCAGTAATGTAGGTATTATAAAAATTGCTGAAACACTTGGACAAAATCATCTTTATCGTTATAGCAGGGACCTGGGTTTTGGCATGCCTACCCAAATTAGACTGGCGGGTGAACATCCCGGTACACTCAGGCATGTGGCGGATTGGAGTGCAATTTCGCTGGCTGAAGTTTCTTTGGGCCACGAAGTGGGCGTAACAGCACTGCAACTTGGTATGGCTTATGGAGCTATTGCCAATGGCGGTTTCCTGATGAAACCAAGGGTTGTTAAGCAAATAGTTTCTTCTTCAGGAAAAACAGTATACCAGGAACAACCTGAAGTCATTCGGAAAGTTGCTGAAAAGGAAGTCATGTCCATAATGACGAATATGCTGTGCCGTGTAGTAGATACAGGTACAGGTACAAAAGCAGCTATCAAAGGATGGCCAGTGGCTGGTAAAACAGGTACTGCTCAAAAATTCATCGATGGTGAATATTCTAACAAAAAATTTATTTCCAACTTTGTCGGTTTCCTGCCTGCCGATAACCCACAATTGGTAGGAGTCATAATTTTAGATGAACCAACTATTGGATACCACTGGGGCGGCCACGGTGCAGCTCCTGTCTTCCACAGGGTGATGGAACGGATCATTAATATGGACGATTCCATTCGCCTACTCAAACCACAGACAATCGATAGTGACCACATGTTGGTCCAAGAACGTCTGCCCCTCCCACATACCTCGGACAACACCGAGGCTAAACCAGTGGTTCTATCCAATATCATGCCTGTTGTTCCTGTAGTTCAAAAGGAAAATGGTGACTCTTACCTTCCCGATGTTCGCGGTATGAGCCTGCGGAAAGCCAGGACAGTTTTAAGGGAAATTGGGTTAAGAACGCATTTTACAGGGTCCGGAAAAGTGATCTGGCAAAGCCCAAAACCGGGAACTATTGTAGCTGATGGTTCTATATGCACTATAGGATTAAAATGAAGTCCACGTTGAATCATCTGGTTAAGGGAATCATTGCCGCGAATGGCGATATTCCTTCCACACCCATCAAAAATATCCAGCTTCATTCGGGGAAAGTTAAGCCTGGTGATTTATACATCGCTGTTCACGGTACAACCGCTGACGGTCATGATTATATCCCGGAAGCGTTGGAAAATGGTGCTTCTGCGATCATTACAAATGGACGGGATGTCGGATCCCTCCCTGTCCCCCAGGTGAAAGTATCAAACCCCCGCAAAGCAGCTTCATATGTTGCCGCAGAATATTACGGACATCCATCCCGGGATTTACACATCATTGGGATCACGGGCACGAATGGTAAAACCAGTACCGCGACAATCATCACTTCGATCTTAAATGAAGCCGGTTGTAAAACAGCCCAGTTGGGGACATTGGGTGTTATTGCCAAAGACCATGATCAAGGAAAAACACTTACAACCATGGATGCCATCAGCCTGCAAAAATTATTACGCGAACTGGCGGATGATGATTTTTCCCATGTAGTTATGGAAGTATCTTCCCATGCGATCCACCAATACCGCGTCGCGGATGTTGAATTTGATACAACTGTTTTTACGAATCTGACACCTGAACATTTGGATTATCACGGTACGATGGAAGATTACTACCATGCCAAAGCTAAATTATTTAAATCCCTGCCCCTATCTGCCACTGCTATCATTAATACTGATGATGAATATGGCCAGCGGTTGATCAATGAAAGTACGGCGCCGGTTATTAAGGTTTCCGAAACCAATAACAGCGATGTGCATTTTAAACATGTTCATTCTTCACTAAGCGGTATTGCAGGCACTATTTCTGCTGGTGAGCATCACATTGATTTTGATTCACAACTTATCGGTGATTTTAATAAGGAAAACATTCTTTCAGCTGTTGGAGCCGCGCTGGCTATGGGTATACCCATTGGCACAATCGCTGACGGAATCAATGCCTGTAGGGTAGTTACAGGGCGAATGGAATCGATTACAGCGCCCAACGGCGCACCCATTGTTGTGGATTATGCCCACACACCGGATGCGTATGAAAAAGTGTTAAATACGATTTATCACCTTGTACCGGAAAATGGCCGGCTGATCACTGTTTTCGGTTGCGGCGGCAACCGTGATGCAGCCAATCGTCCCATCATGGGCCGGTTAGTAGAGCAATATTCGGATTATTTTTACATAACACCTGATAACCCCCGTTATGAAAAACAGGATGACATAGTCGAAGAGATCATCACCGGTTTATCCACAGATCATTATGAAGTGTTTGCAGACCGGGGAGATGCACTGGAAAAGGCATTAAATGAATTACAAGGTAAGGATGTGCTGGTTGTTTTGGGCAAAGGCCGTGAAACATACCAGGAAATTGAAGGTGTTCGGCAGCCCTATTCTGACATAGCAATCATTGAGGAGTTTTGTGCGCATAACGCTACCTGAACCTGAAGCATTCAGTACATTAATAACCCAATATACAGGTAAAGAACCTACAGCGCCTATAACAGGCATCGCTACGGACAGCCGCGAATGCATCACCGGCGATTTGTACATTGCCCTCAAAGGTGAACACGCCGATGGGCACCAGTTTATTCAACAGGCCATTGAAAAGGGTGCCGTGGCCGGTCTCGTTGAACATGAATTTACAGTACCACAAGCAGTAGATTTTTTTATCGTTGAAGATGTCCTGGAATCCCTGGGCAGACTGGCCCGCGATTGGCGACGGCAATATGATATTCCTGTGATTGGCATCACCGGCTCCAATGGCAAGACAACTACAAAAGAATTATTAAAACATATATTTGAGGCATCAGAAAATGTCCATGCCACCACCGGTAATTATAATACATCTGTCGGGCTGCCTTTAACATTACTGCAGCTTACAGGTGAACATACAATTTCCATTATTGAAATGGGAGCCAACCAGTCCGGTGATATTGAATACCTCTGCAACATTGCTGAACCGACCCATGGACTGATTACAAATATTGCCCCTGCCCACCTGGAAGGATTTGGTTCTATTGAAGAAGTCGCCCGGACGAAGGGAGCATTATTCAATACCTTGGAGCATGGCACCGCTTTTGTGAATATGGCAGATGAACATGTGCGCAATCTGGATATTAGAGGTACTTCGATTACATACGGTTTAACTCCTGATTGTGATTTTCCTGCCGATATCCATCACGAAGATGATGGAACTATTACTATTACAATTGATGCAGAAGAAATTGTTACTGCCTCCCACAACCTGTCATTTGTAAAAAATGTAATCGCCGCATCGGCTGTAGCAAATCATTTGAGAATTGATTGGGATACTTTTCGATCAAAAATAAAATCGTTTCAATCACCCAAAGGTCGCTGTGAAGTAAAACAGTACAACGATATTACCATTATTGATGACACTTATAACGCCAACCTCACTTCTACAATAGCAGCCATTGATTACCTGAAGGCATTCAGCGGGAACGGCCGTAGAGTGTTTGTATTTGGCGATATGTTCGAGCTCGGCGAGGGGTCCATGGATCACCATCGAAAAGTAGGCGAACATTGCAAGGCAATGGAACTGGATGCAGTTTTTTCTACGGGAGATGAATCCACATATACAGACCGTGTATTGAATGATTCAATGTTTCATAAACATTATTATACGAAGGATGAGTTGTTATCATCACTTAAAAATTGGATTCAAGCAGGAGATAAACTGTTGGTCAAAGGATCCCGCGGCATGGCCATGGAAACCATTATAGATGGATTGTCAAACAACTGATGCTTTATCATTTACTCTATCCTTTACGTGATGTTTTCTCTCCTTTTAATATTTTTCAATATATCACATTCCGTTCCGCAGCTGCGGCCATCCTGGCTTTATTATTCACATTTGTGATTGGCCCCTGGATCATTCGCTTGCTTCACAAACATCAGATCGGTGAAGAGATTCGCCATGAAGGCCCTGAAAGCCACAAGAAAAAACGCGGCACACCCACTATGGGCGGGCTCATGATCATTGGTTCAGTCCTCTTCCCTACCCTGCTTTTAACTGATCTGACAAATGTGTATATACAAATAGTGGTCGTCGCCCTTATCTGGATGGGTATTATCGGGTTCCTGGATGATTACCTGAAAGTGGTTAAGAAAGTGAAAAAAGGACTGGTGGCCCGCTATAAACTCATTGGCCAGGTATTATTAGGCGTCGTGATCAGTATTTGGATTTTCAATAATCCTGTTTTTGCAGAATTCAAAAGTGTAACCAGTGTTCCTTTTTTCAAAAACCTGGAATTGGATTTTGGTTATTTATATCCCCTGGCCATCATCCTGGTGATCACAGGGACGTCCAATGCAGTGAACCTTACCGATGGCCTTGATGGCCTGGCGGCCGGTTTACTGGCTATCTGTTTTACAGTTTTTGCGGCCATTGCCTATATCAGCGGGCGCGTGGACTTTTCCAGCTATTTAAATATTATTTATCTTCCCGGAGCAGGTGAACTGACCATTTTTACGGCAGCCATAACAGGAGCATGTATTGGCTATCTTTGGTTCAACGCATCCCCTGCTGAAGTTTTTATGGGTGATGTTGGTTCGCTTTCTGCCGGTGCAGCACTGGGCACACTGGCTGTATTGCTGAAAAAAGAATTATTACTTTTTATCATTGGCGGCGTGTTTGTTTGGGAGGCAGTATCAGTGATGCTGCAGGTCATGTATTTTCGTATGACCAAAAAGAAATACGACGAAGGAAAACGCCTATTCAAGATGGCACCCATTCATCATCATTTTGAATTAAAAGGCTGGCCGGAATCCAGAGTCGTTGTCCGTTTCTGGATCATAGGCTTGCTGCTGGCGCTCTTTTCATTAACCACATTCAAGATCAGATAAAATGTATTTTTACGAAGATGAAGGATATCGACCCTGGTTGCAGGTAGTATTGATGATCTTTTGTGTCTTGGTTGTCCTGACCATAATCAGAATATTAATGATCGTATTATAAATGGACATTAAAAGAAAAGACATTATCGATATTAAGGGTAAGAGTATTACCATAATCGGCCTGGCCCGCAGTGGCGTCGCAGCTGCAAAACTTGCCCACGAACTTGGTTCAAAAGTATTTATCAGTGACATATCAGATTCACCAGAAGTACACGATGCATTAAAGACATTAATGGAACGTGATATAACTGGAGAAACGGGGGGCCACAGTGAAAAAATATATAATGCGGACCTCTGGGTCATATCTCCCGGCGTACCAAAGGATGCTGATATAATTCAACATGCCCAAGCTAAAAATATTCCTGTCATCAGTGAAATCGAATTTGCCAGCTGGTTTACCATGGCCCCTATTGTAGCAGTAACCGGTTCTAATGGTAAAACAACCACTGTTCATATGCTGAATGAAATGTATCAATCTGATGATATTAAACCCATTCTTTCAGGAAATGTAGGAAACCCCTTTTCGGATTGTGTTCGTCATGATTTATCAAAACCAAATCCCAAACGAGTTCACGTATTAGAAATTTCCAGTTTCCAGATGGAATTCATTCAGCATTTCAAACCATACATATCACTATTTCTGAATCTCTCCCCTGACCATTTAAATCGCTACAAGGATATGGATGACTATGTGTCAGCTAAAATGAATATGTGGTCTAATCAAACCCAAGACGATTTTTTGGTATTCAATGCGGATGATGATCTATTGGCAAAGCGTATTGTTTCGGCCAATGCTAAAAAGATTTCCTTTAGTTTGAAATCAGATACAAATGTTTTATTTAAATTAAATGCAACCAAGATTTATGATCAAGAGCACGCCACTCTTATCAACCTGGATGACATCGCATTGCCCGGTAAGCACAATCTCTCTAACTACCTCGGAGCAGCTACTGCCGCAACACTGCTGGGCATTGCGTCATCCAAAATTGCAGATGTGATGAAATCATTTTGCGGAGTCCCACATCGGCTTGAACACGTTGAAAATATCAATGGTGTTATATACATAAATGATTCAAAGGCAACGAATGTTGATGCAGTAAAGGTTGCCTTGGATAGTTTCAATAGCCCTATCCTGCTCATCTTGGGTGGTCGGGATAAAGGCGGAGATTTTCTTTCACTATACCCACATACCCACAATGTGAAAGAAGTGCTCACCATTGGTGAGTCAGAAGAAGCGATCGCAACGGTTTTAAGGGATGCGGTGAGACTGCGTTCATGCGGAAGTCTTAAGTCCGCCGTTGAGGTCGCTCATTCGAATGCACAGCCCGGAGACGTTGTCCTTTTGTCTCCGGGCTGCGCCAGCTTTGACCAATTCGATAATTTTGAACACCGTGGCAATGTTTTCCGAGAACTGGTCCAGGGATTACAAGAATTTGCATGAGTTATCTCAACATTATAGTTAAGAAGTACGACCGCTTATTATTGGGAGCAATTGTTGTCCTTTGCGTTTTCGGCACGGTCATGCTTTTCAGCGCCAGTTCCATTCGCTCGCTGGAAATCACCAGCAACCGCACGGACACACTGTATTTGCAAGCTCATTTAAAACGGTTGTTGGTTGGTGTAATCTTCATGTTCTTTTTCATGCTGCTCGATTATCGCAAACTGAAGGATTGGGCGCTGTACATTCTTGGGGGAGCAGTGAGCCTGCTGGTTTTGACACTGGTGATGAATTTTTTCCAGGGAACAGCCGGTGCTTCGCGATGGTTGTACCTGGGGAATTTCTCCATCCAAACAAGCGATATTGCCCGTATGGCACTGATTATTTTTCTGGCGGCATTCATCCATGAAAAGCGGGATAAGATCAAAGACTTTTATAATGGTTACATGATCTGTGTATTGGCCGTCGCCTCGGTGACAACTTTGATCGTATTGCAACCTGATTTCAGTACAACAGTTATGATCCTGATCATTTCATTCGTCATGTTATTTTTAGGTGGAGCGCGGTTTCAACATATGATGGCTACAATAGGTGTTTCTCTTCCTATCTTGGCAATTACCATATTGAATTGGACATATATGAGAGGAAGGTTAATGTCATTTATCAGTCCTGAAAAAGTAAATCCTGATAGCCTGCACCAGATCAAGCAGTCCATGATCAGCCTGGCCAATGGCGGTTTTTTTGGATTAGGGCTGGGCAACAGTTTTGGGAAGAATCACTTCCTCCCCACGCCCCACACCGATTTCATTTTTGCCATAGTCGGTGAAGAAACAGGCTTACTAGGTACGCTATTTATACTGACACTATTTATGTTCATTTTCCAGCGGGGGATTCAAATCGCCAAGGAAAGTCCGGATATATTCGGCGTCATGCTGGCCCTGGGTATTTCCTGCAGTTTTATTCTCTATGCCTTTATCAATGCTGCAGTGGTCACGAATCTTGTACCCACAACAGGCTTGGCCATGCCCCTGATCAGTTACGGTGGTTCAGGAGTTGTTATTCATTTAGCCAGTTTGGGAATCCTGTTGAATATCAGCCAATCCAAACGTTCCGTAGCCAATGGCAGTGATTGGAGGAAACGTATCTATGGCTAGATCATTTATTATTGCCGGCGGTGGTACGGGAGGACATCTATATCCAGCTTTGGCCATCGGTTCAGAATTACAAAAACGGTCAGATGCAAACGTCCATTATGTAGGCTCCACGTTTGGTATTGAAGCGGATAAACTGCCAAATTTGAATGTGGATCATACACTGCTGCCGATCCGCGGATTGCAGCGCTCATTCTCATTGCAGTCACTCGGCCGCAACGCATTATTGCCCAGCAGAATCCTGGCTTCAAAAATGAAAACCAATAAACTATTTGATGACCTGGAGCCAAGTGCAGTTATTGGCACCGGTGGTTATGCCTCTGCCCTGCCCCTTCATACTGCCGTAAAAAAGGGAATTCCAGTTTTTTTACAGGAACAGAATTCATACCCGGGGATAACAACCCGTCACTTCGCAGAAAGTGCAGAAATAGTATTCACTGCCTTTCCCGAAATCGATGGCTTGATTAAAAAAAAAACTGTTTCCTGGCCGGCAACCCGGTCCGGGAGGACATTGCTGATGGGGAACGCATGACGTCAGCGAAAACATTTAATCTCAATGCTGATAAAAAAACGTTACTTGTTTTTGGAGGCAGCCAGGGTTCTGAAGCATTGAATCAATGCACTGCCGGTATGGTGCATAACCTTGATGATACCCAAGTGCTGTGGCAAACAGGTTCAGGTAATTTCAAAAAATATGACAATTATGAGTCAAATACAGTGCGTGTTTTACCGTATATCGATGATATGCAATCTGCGTATGCATTAGCTGATCTATCATTTTCCCGGGCGGGCGCATTGACCATCGCAGAATTAGCAGCATGCGGCCTACCGGGAGTGTTGGTTCCCCTGCCTTCAGCAGCGGCTGACCACCAAACACATAATGCCCGTTCCATGGCTGCAGCCGGTGCCGCAGAAATGATACCGGAAAAAGAATTAGATCCCGCTAAAACAGCTGGCAGGATTTTGTCCATGTTAAACGATGAAAATACATTATTCCATATGGCCCACAAGTCTAAAAACCTGGGCAAGCCCCAGGCAGCAAAAGTGATCGTTGATCTTATATTGGAAAAAGTGATCGCCTGATGTTCCGCAAAGTTAAAAAGATCCATTTTGTCGGTATCGGTGGTATCGGAATGAGCGGGATTGCTGAATTACTATTGAACCTCGGATTTGATGTGAGCGGTTCGGATATCAATGAATCACCAATTGTTGAAAAATTGATCCGCCTGGGAGCGGATGTACATATGGGACATAGTACTGTGAACCTGAAAGATGCAGATGTATTGGTCTATTCCAGCGCTGTGCATAAGGAAAACCCGGAGATCCAAGCCGCTTTGGAGCGCAACATACCGGTTATTCGCAGGGCAGAAATGCTGGGTGAATTAATTGCTGTAAAGGAAACCAGCATCGGCATCGGCGGCACACACGGAAAAACAACCACCTCGTCCATGATCGGTACCGTTTTATCGGAAGGAAAACTGGATCCCACCCTCGTGGTAGGCGGGCTGGTCAAAACCATCGATTCCAATGCCAAGCTTGGCCAGGGCGACCTTATTGTGGTTGAGGCAGATGAATTCGACAGAAGCTTTTTAGCCCTCCGCCCCACTATCAGTATCATTACAAATATTGAGCTCGAACATACAGATTGCTACAAGGACTTAGACGATTTAAAACAGGCATTTATACAATTTGCTAACTCGGCACCCTTTTACGGCGCTGTCATTGCCTGCGCTGATTCACCTGCACTAATGGAGATCATCCATGAGATCAAACGGCCGGTGATTACCTATGGTTTAAGTAAAGATGCAGATATCCGGGCGACAAATATTTGCTTTAACGAAACCCAGACTGTGTATACGCTATGGGAGCATGAACATGAAAACGGCACCATAAAACTCAATGTTCCCGGTGAACATAATGTGGTGAATTCACTGGCGGCTATTGCCCTGGGAATGGAAATAGGGCTGAAGATCGATACCATCGCCAAGGGCCTGGAAGCGTATCATGGTGTGCGCAGGCGCTTTGAGATCAAGGGAATTTCCAATGATATTATGGTCGTGGATGATTATGCCCACCACCCCACCGAAGTTACAGCAACATTGCAGGCTGCCAGGGAAGGCTGGGATCGGCGGATCGTGTCTGTTTTTCAACCGCACCTCTATACCCGCACACAGGTATTCTATAAAGAGTTTGCCCAGGCATTTTCAGCCAGTGATATTTTGATCGTAACGGATGTATACCCTGCCCGGGAAGAACCCATCAACGGTGTCAGCGGTGCCATGGTCTCTAATGCCGCCCGCAAAGCCGGCCTGGAACACGTCCATTATATTCCAAACCTTGACGACATCGCCAGTCATTTGGATCAAATTGTCCAGCCCGGGGATATGGTAATCACTATCGGAGCCGGGACGATCTGGCGTTATTGTGAATCTTACTTTGAACATTTAAAAACCCTGGAGGCTGCTGCTTAAGGTGGATCAAATGGCAGAATTACGCAACACAGTTCAGGGCTCTCTTTTGGAAAATGAACCCATGGCCAAGCACACCTCTTACGGCATCGGCGGGCCGGCTTGGGCGTACATTACTCCCAATGATAAATTTGACCTCCAAAATATTTTACACTTTGCAAGCGCCGAAAACATCCAGATGTATTTTGTAGGTTCAGGTTCGAACCTGTTAGTGGCAGACGAAGGCATTGACGGCATTGTCATAACTCTAGGCAAATCATTTACCCATTTGGAAATAAACGGCAGCCATATTTACGCCGAAACGGGAGTCATGCTGGGACGCATGGTGAAAGAATGCATAAAACGGAATTTGAGCGGGCTGGAAAGTATGATCGGTGTACCCGGAACCCTCGGCGGAGCGCTCATCATGAATGCTGGAGCCTTTGGCGGAGAAATTTCCAATTGCCTGGAAAAAGTGGAGGTCATGACTTTAGCAGGTGAATTAAAAAAATATTCTGCGAATGAGATTGATTTCAGTTACAGACATTCTACATTCAGGGAGGATGAAATCATTATTGGTGCCTATTTTGAATTGGAAGAGATTGATGCGGATGAGATACAGGAAAAGCGCAATTCAGCCTCCAAGGGCCGGAAAGCAAATCAGCCGCTTCGTTTTCGTTCAGCCGGGAGTGTATTTAAAAATCCGAAACCTGGCCTGGCGGCAGGATATTTAATTGATCAAGCGGGGCTCAAAGGAACCCGCAGCGGGGATGCAGAGATATCAGAAAAACACGCCAATTTTTTCATTAATCACGGCACTGCCAAAGCAAGCGATATCGCCAAGTTGATCCGCATTGCCCGTAAAGAAGTAAAAGAACAATTTGACGTTATGCTGGAACTGGAGATCAAAACTTTGGGCTTCAAAGAGGATGTGTTTACGCCATGAGTAAACGCAGGAAAAAACAGTTAAACGTACGGGCAGTGATCGGTGCCTCCCTTGCAACGCTGATGCTCACGCTGGCCTTCCTAGCCTCTAACTGGTCACAATTCACTGGTTTGAATTTATTGGAAGATATTGAGGTGCAGGGCGCTATGATCATTCCTGCCGATGAATATCGGGAATCGCTTGTTCCAATCCTGGGGACACCCATAGTTGATGTGGATACACGAGATATGAGTTTACTTTTAGAAAGCCATCCATTTGTTCATACAGCGCGGGTCAGCAAACTATATCCCAACCGAGTTATCGTGGAAATAATGGAACGGGATCCTGTGGCCTTACTGAATATGGAGCCCATTCTATACATTGACAATGAAGGAGTCGTCATGCCGGACCTGGGCGATGTTGGTGAAGAAATTATACCTATCATGTCCGGATTCAATACGGCTCGGGAGCTTTACCCCATTGGTCATCAAACCGTTTCCCAAAAGGTATTGGAATCGGTCAAGCTAATAGCTTACATCATTGAATATTTTCCCCATATTTACGATAACCTTTCAGAGGTCACATTGAACAGCAATGATGAATTTGTGCTGATCCTGGCCAACTACCCTACCAAAGTGATCCTGGGCACTGAACGATTTTATGAAAAAATACAGATATTGAATTCCTTTGCTGAAACACTGCCCGAGAATAAAGGATTGCATCATTTTACCATCCTGGACCTGCGCTATAACCGCCAGATCATTGCCCGGGAACGTGTATGAAGGGTATTAATATGAATACATCGCAAACCTTAAGGGTCGGGCTTGATATCGGTTCTGCATTTATTTCATGTGCCATTGCAGAAAAATTCAATGAAACGGGGGAAATGAAGCTGATGGGTATCGGCTGTTCAGCATCTGCCGGTTTGAAAAATGGTTCTGTAGTCCACCGGGAAAAGTTGATGGACTCCATCGAAGCTGCGGTAAAAGATGCCGAATTAATGGCTGGTTACAAGGTAAACAATGCGGTGTTGAGTATTTCCGGGGAAAATATTCGCAGCATCAATACCCAGGGTGCAATTGCGATCCAAAAAAGCCAGCATTCATCTCTGCTGGTGGAAAATGAGATTACTGAAAATGATGTTTTCCGTGTAATGGAAATGGCCCGCGCTCTTTCCCTGCCTCCCGACCGTGATATCATGCACGTCCTGCCCCAGGAATATGTCATTGATACCATGGACAAGATCAAGGATCCCGTGGGCATGTCCGGGAAACGCCTAGAAGCGAAAGTCCACTTGATCACCGTCCCCAGCACGGTGGCCAAAAACCTGGTGAACTGCACGGAAGAACTGGGTATCCAGGTAGATGGACTTGTATACCAGGGCTTGGCATCAGCGCTAACAACACTGGACAGCGATGAAAAAGAATTGGGTGTGGCCCTAGTCAATATTGGCGGAGATACGACTGATGTTGTTGTATATCATAATGACGGCATGCGTCATTCAGCTGTATTGGGCATTGGCGCCAACAGTATTACCAATGATATTGCTGTCATGCTGCAGATCGGTGTAGGCGAAGCGGAAGAAATTAAAAAAACGTATGCCTCGGCAAAAGCATCCATGTCCTCCACTGAACTTGAATTTGACCTGCCGGTGAAGAATGGCGGTTTGGCGCGGAAAGTATCGGAACATGAACTGTCCCGCTACGTTGAGGCCAGGACCCAGGAAATAATACAATTGATCGCCCGGGAAATCCACCGGGCTGACATCAGGGATCAGTTGACCTACGGCGTGGTGCTGACCGGTGGCGGAGCCCAGTTACGGAATATCGTGCCCCTGGCCCAGGAAATTTTAAATATGCGCGTGCGCCTCGGGATTCCCAAAAATATCAGCGGTGCAGTGGATGTAGCGGCCCACCCGGAGCACACATCCGTTATCGGCCTGCTCCATTGGAACGACATGAAACAGGAATTAGCACCGACAGGAAAGCCCGATAAACCAACGTTCAGACAGGCCGTAGATTGGCTGAAAAATTGGATCAAAGGATTCTATTAATGAATAAAAACACATACCAAAAAACCAAACCAGAGGAGTTGTCCTATGTTATTTGAATTCGACAGTATCGCAGAACAGAAAGCGAAGCTGAAGGTCATCGGTGTTGGCGGCGCCGGCGGAAACGCCGTCAATCGCATGATCCAGGCCGGCATGCAGGGCGTTGATTTCATCGCCGTGAATACCGATGCCCAGGACCTAGAAAACAATGCCGCTAAACACAAGATACAGATCGGTAAGAACCTGACCAAAGGCCTTGGCGCCGGCGCCAAGGCAGACGTTGGCCGGGAAGCCATTGAAGCGGACCGTGAAGCGATTACTGAAATACTCGAAGGCGCAGATATGGTATTCATCACCGGCGGAATGGGCGGCGGTACCGGCACCGGTGCTGCAGCCAGCGTAGCTCAGATGGCCAGGGAAATGGAAATACTCACCGTTGGAATCGTCACACTGCCTTTCAATTTTGAAGGACCGAAACGGATGAACCGGGGCATGTCCGGGCTTTCAGACCTTAGGAAGGCCTGTGATACGGTCATTTCCATTCCTAACCAGAAACTCATGTCCATCGTGGATAGCAATACTACGGTGGTGGAAGCCTTTAAACTTGCTGACTCCATCCTGCACCAGGCAGCGAAAGGCATTTCGGACCTCATCAACGTCCACGGGCTGATCAATCTGGATTTTGCTGATGTGGAGACCATCATGAAGAATATGGGTGAAGCCATTATGGGTACCGGTGTGGCCGGTGGTGATGAACGGGCCGTGCTTGCTGCTCAACAGGCTATTTCCAGTCCCCTTTTGGATAATGCTTCCATCAGCGGCGCACAAGGCGTCCTGGTGAATATCACCGGCGGACCTGACCTGACGCTCATGGAGGTGGACGAGGCGACATCCATCATTTTTGAGGAAGCAGGTAACGACGCCAATATCATTTTTGGTGCCGTGATCGATCCGAAGATGACCGAGGAAATTCGGGTAACTGTCATTGCTACCGGTTTCAGCCATAAGGCACCAAAGGAAGTGGAGAAAGATGAGCAAGAAGTCATTGTACGTCCTAAACAAAAACAAGCCCGCATTCTGGCTGAACAAGAAAATGTCCCTCTATTCAATCAGAAAATAAATAAAGAACAGGGCCAGGTACAGCCGGAATTATCTCCACCACCCGCTTCGAAATTTCAATTCGATGACTCCAAACCAGTGATCTATGGCGATGAGCTGGAAGTACCGGCCTTCATCCGCCGCCAACAGGAGTAGCTTCACTTATTTTTCTCTTGTTTTAACACCACACCACAAGACCCCTCCTCATATGAGGAGGGGATTAAGGGGTGGTGGATAATTAGGATTGATTTGGGTTGATCCAATAAAGACGATCAGGTAAAAAAGAAAAACCCTCTGCCGTAAGCAAGAGGGTTTTTCTTTTAGGGAGGGTAATGAAGTCTTATTTTATACTCTAACTCCGCGTGAACGCATTTCTTTCACCACTTTTGTGATCCCTTTTTTATCGATCAGGCGCATGCCTTGGGTGGAAACGTTCAACGTCACGTAACGCTTCTCATCGGGAAGCCAGAAACGCTTCTTTTGTAAATTAATGTTGAACCGGCGGCGGGATTTATTGTGGGCATGGCTCACATTGTTCCCGTACATGGGTCGTTTTCCGGTCACATCACACATTCTGCTCATACTATAATTCTTTCCTGTTGGACTTAAAAATTGCCGGGAAATTTATGGTTTTTTTGCACCCTTTACCAATGAAAATAGTTCCTTTCCACTATCATTACATTTTAGTCATTCCGAAGAATGAAATGACGAGGAATCTACTTAGTGGATTATTGTACAAATTTAAGGAATAAAGGACCATTGTGTAGATCCCTCACTCTCCTCCGCCGGTTCGGGATGACAGTAATTATATTCGTAAATTCCATCATGAAGATCGGTAATGTTCAAATAGACACCCCCATCTTCCTGGCACCAATGGCCGGGGTGACAGACTACTCATTTCGTATATTGTGTAAGGAAATGGGCGCCGGAGCGGTCTATTCTGAATTCGTTTCCGCACATGGGATCATACGGAAGAATGAAAAAACACTGGATATGATCTGTTTTACCGAAATGGAACGGCCCATTGGCATCCAAATCTTTGGTGATACACCAGAGGTCATGAGCTCTGCAGCACGATTAGTGGCCGACAAATTCAAGCCGGACATCATCGATATTAACTACGGCTGCCCCGTACCCAAGATCACTAAAAAAGGAGCCGGTTCGGCAGCGCTGAAAGATCTCTGCCTCATGGACGACATTACCGCCGCCGTGGTGGAAGCAGTTCCCAAACTGCCTGTGACCGTAAAAATGCGGGCCGGGTGGGATATGTCCAATATTGTGGCTATCGAAGCCGGGCCGCGGCTGGAGAAGATCGGTGTGCAGGCCATCGCCCTACACCCCAGAACCACCAAGCAAAGTTATAAAGGGAGCGCCAAATGGGAATTGATCAGGGAATTGAAAAAAGCGGTGAATATTCCGGTGATCGGAAATGGTGACATCAAACAACCTGAAGATGTATTGAGCATGTTCGAGGAAACGGGCTGTGACGCTGTGATGGTGGCTCGGGCTGCATTGGGAAATCCATGGTTCTTCAAACAGGCCAATGCAGTTTTAGGAGGAAAACCGATTCCATTAGAACCTACCATGGAAGAACGGATTGCCATGTGCCGCCGTCATATGGATCTATTAATAGAATCACGGGGAGAGAAAACTGGCACAAACCTTATACGTAAGCAGTTCGGCTGGTATATTAAAGGCTTCCCCGGTGCTTCTACCCTGCGGAAGTCATTGGTCATAGCTAAAGATAAAAACATAATGATCAAATTGTTGGGTAGTGCTATATCTAAACAAATTGAATATTCCTGATCTCTTTTATTCAATTGACCAGTTCACAGGGAAATATACCCTCACTTCCACAAACAAAAAACCCCGCTACTGCGGGGCTCTTGCTTAAATCCTTTGGATGGGGGTTAACTGTTATTGCAGGTTTTTTCCATCTCTTTCTGGGGAAATTCTTCTACCGTGGCATAAAACAAACAATCATTGGTTACAATTTCCAAATCAGTGTTAACCATAAAAAACTGCATGGTTTGTTTGGCAAATAAACTGCCATTATTTCTCTCGATTAAATTATCGATCTGATTTACACCTTGCTCATCAATCGCTTGTAGTGGCAGCTGCTGTCCATTTTCGCACCAGCCAATAAACTCCCCCGCCGGGATACACTGTCTATTAAACTTTTCTGCATCAGCTCGTAAAGTAATATCAGTTGTAGGCAAACGGTCATGAGAAAAACCGATTGCTGCATCTCCAACCAATTCTATACGCAAAGGCTTTCGATATACTGCAACCTGCCCTGCATGATTATCAAATATAAACTCTCTACTAACAAATTTATGTAATCCGTCCTTGGCCACCTGATGGGATGACATTTCATTGGCCCCACCACATTCTATAGTCGCAAAAGGCGCATTAAATGACTGTTCCATAATAGATCCAACTGTCAACCCCGTTAGAATCAATTTGTTGGTAAATAAAGAAACTAAATCTAAAGTGTGCTCATCGTCTGCCAGTATCACACCAAAAGCCGGACCGGCGCCGGAAGTATTGTGCAGGTCGATCACTGCTTCAGGATGCACTTCCGCTACCGCCTGTTTAATCTGCCGAGCTCTAACCGCGATTTCTGAAATATCTTCAGCAGAAGCTGAAAAAGAACGATTAAGATCTTCTTTATGGGCCA
>Ga0208641_1000067_pt1 | contig 76819 bp, 78 predicted proteins | sample ETN02SmetaG_2_FD_185789 | JGI IMG/M metagenome (GOLD analysis project Ga0208641, IMG submission 185789) | Marine microbial and viral communities from oxygen minimum zone, Eastern Pacific Ocean - ETNP2014F10-02SV253 (SPAdes) (version 2) | ecosystem: Environmental > Aquatic > Marine > Oceanic ... | reverse complement strand
AAGTGGAAGTTTCTTCAACTGAAGTGATTACTTTAGCGTTTGTTTCTGTTAAATCTCCAGCTATTTTTGCTGCTATTAGGTCTTTACCAACAGTAAACATTCCAACATTTTGTACCAAGATAACTCTTGGAGAGGTATCCATCATTACTTTTCTGTCTTTGACTTTATTCTTATTAATATTGAAATAACGGATGTATTTTTTTCGATAGTTTTTGAAAGCTTTTTTTGCTGTCATTTTAAATTCACTAATGGAAGAATTCTTTTTTGGCGTAATGATTAAAGGAAAAGGTTTAACTCTAATTACATGATCTGGAGTTGCTGTTCCTTTGGATGAATAGGACCTAACACTTTTTCCATTTATAAAATATTTTAAATGTTTATTTAATCTATAATTAACTACAAATTTTTGGTTCTTGTTTTCAGACAAAAGGCCTCTTATTATCGGAGCAATTTCGTGAATATTAAATCTTGTCGTGAATTTTTTAATTTGTTTAATTTTTTTACTTTTTAATTTTTTTACTGCTCTTTCAGCCTTTGATACATATTTTATCATTAAATCGTAAGCATCTTTTGCGTCATCAGCAAAAGTAAATATTCCATGGTTCATTAATATTAGGCAGTTGATCTTAGGATTTTTTGAGTAAATTTCACTTACCTTTTTGGCTAGCATAAATCCTGGCATAACATAAGGAACTATACCAATTTTGTTTCCAAATATTTTTTTACAAAAATTTAATCCGCCAGGTCTGTTAGTTACATTTAGAATTGCATCGGCATGGGTATGATCTACATATTTAAAAGGCAGAAAAGCATGTAAAAATGTTTCAACAGATGGATTAGGTGAATTAATATCGATTAAATTTCTTTTTTGAAAACTTACCATATCTTCATCGGATAAATATTTTTTCTTCTTAAGTGCCAATAGAGGTTCCAATTTAACCGCGGGAAGTCCAGCCGGCTCAATATCTGCCATATTCCATCCGCTGCCTTTAACGCACAAAACATTATATTTTTTACTATCGATATCTTTAACCGTTGTTTTAACGGAAGTATTACCTCCTCCATGCAAAACCAATTCTTTATTCTTTCCAAGTAGCTGTGTTGTGTAGACTCTTAAGGCTAAATCCTTAGAAAAGCTAAGTTTTTTGTACTTTTTTATATATTTTATTGCAATTTTTTTTGACCAATTATTTTTCAAAATAAAACTCCATCAATTTATTAATTCGATCAACTTATCAACAATATAATTTTTAGTTGTAAAAAATAAAATAACAAGTATAAAAAAAATACGGGAGTCGGCAAAAGAGATGAAAAAAGTTGGAGAACACGTAACAATAGATTTTTTAGGCGTAAAACAGGACTATTCGCCTGATTTTTACAGTAAAGTTATCTACAAAATTGCAAAAAAAGCCAATGTAGAAGTTCTTAATATAGCTGAACATAAGTTTAAACCTCATGGATTTACTTGTGTAGCACTTTTAGCCGAAAGTCATATGAGTTTTCATACTTTTCCAGAAAAAGGTATAATTAGTTTTGATTTTTTTACATGTGCAAAAATTTCTCCAACAGCAGCATTAGATATATTAAAAAAAGAAATTAAACATGAAAGAGCAGTGGTTAGAAATTTTGATAGAAGCAATAAAGGTGTATACGAAGATATATATAGCACACCTGGACACAAGAAATATTATATTGTTGACGATGTTTTAGAAAATTTTATATCAAAAGTTGGGCAACATATAGAAATTTTAAAACTTGAGGAATTTGGCAACGCTCTTTTTATTGATAGCGAGTTACAAGTCGCAGAAAAAGACGAAAAAAAATATAGCGGACAATTCGTAAATTCAGCACTTAGTTTGTCCAAAGATAATTCCAGCGCCGCTATAATTGGTGGTGGAGATGGCGGCGTTGTAAGAGAATGCTTGTCAAAAGGATTTGATCTAATTGATTGGTATGAACTGGATCCTGAAGTAGTAAAAGTTTGTCAAAAACACCTTCCTAAAATTTGTGGCGAGGTAAAAGCAAACAACAATGTAAAGACTTATTGGGGAGATGCTTTTGAAAGTATTAGGAAAGTAAAAGATTCAAAATATGATAAAATTTTTGTGGATCTTAATGACGACCAATACTGCATCGACTTAGCCGCAAAAAACATGAAGAGTTTAAAAAGAATTTTAAAACCAAATGGAATTATTACAGCTCAAGTTGGTTGCTTATCCAAAAAACCTAAGCAGGTTAACAGTTGGCTAAAAGTCCTTTCTCAGAATTTTGGCAACTCAAAATTAGACGAAGTGGTTATACCAAGCTTTGATTGTCGTTGGAATTTTGCTTCTTCTATTATGAATTCTTAAAAAATTCAACTATTTCACGTATTAATTTTTCTGGAATAAACCTTTTTTTAATTCTACAATTATTCATTAATTTAGGAGGGAAACATGAAAGACATATATAGATTTTTTCTATCTTCGATTGCTGCATTAGCAATACTTACTTCAAGTGTTCAAGCAGGCAGTATAAAGATAGGAACAGAAGGTGCCTACCCACCATGGAATGCTAAAAATGAAGCTGGCAAGTTAATTGGATTTGAAGTGGAACTTGCTAACTTTCTTTGTATATACATGAAACATGATTGTACAATTGTGGAGCAAGATTGGGATGGAATGATACCAGCGCTTACTTCAGGAAAATTTGATGCGATTATGGCAGGAATGTCCATTACCGATGAAAGAAAAAAGACTATTAATTTTTCGCAAGGTTATGCAGACGAAGTTGCTTCTCTAGCAGTTATGAAGGGTTCAAATCTTGAAGGAATGGATACACCTAAAGCTATAAATTTATCAACCGGCGGTTCAGATGTTAAAGATGCTTTGAAAACTTTAACAGCTGCATTGGCTGGGAAAACTATTGGTGTTCAAACAGCAACTATTCACCAAAACTTTTTAGAGTCAGGAGATGTTGGAAGTGTAAAAGTTAGAACTTACAAAACTCAAGACGAGGTAAATTTAGATTTAACTGCAGGAAGAATCGATGCAGCGTTAGCTGCGGCAGTTGCTTTTACTGATTATGCAGAAAAATCTGGAAAACCTGTAGTTTTGGTTGGACCTACATTTGCAGGTGGTGCTTTTGGTAATGGCGTAGGAGTAGGTATAAGAAAAGAAGATACACAACTTCTTGAAGATTTTAACAAAGCTATTGATACCGCAAGAAAACAAGGGAAAATTAGTGAGCTTGCAATTAGGTGGTTTGGCTTTGATGCTTCAATGTAATAATTTTGTTTTTAAGGCGATAGAAAATTAAATCTGTCGCCTTAAAATTCTATGGAACTTTTAGCTTACGGCGATACGGGTTGGGGAGACGAACTTTTTTTTGCTACTCTCATGACTATAGCTGTTGCAGCCACAGCGATGTTCATCGGATTTCTATTAGCTGGAATATTCACATCATTTAAATTATCAAAAATAAAAGCGCTAAATTTAATTGGCAGTTTTTACACAACTGTATTTAGAGGAGTGCCTGAGCTTTTAGTAATTTATCTATTTTTTTTTGGTAGTAGCGCTGCTGTTATGTATGTTGCCAAAATATTTGGTTATAATGGTTATATTGAGGTAAATGCCTTTATAACTGGCGCAATATCAATAGGAATCATATCAGGGGCTTATTCAACAGAAGTTTTTAGAGGAGCGGTTCAATCAATTGATAGAGGTCAATTTGAAGCTTCGGAAGTTTTAGGATTTAAGAAAAAAATTTATTATTTTAAAGTAATAATTCCTCAAATGCTGAGATTAGCTCTACCAAATATAAGCAATGTTTGGCAAATTACTTTAAAGGATACATCATTAATTTCGGTCACAGGTTTGGTTGAGATTATGAGGCAATCTTATATAGCTGCTGGCTCAACAAGAGATCCCTTATTCTTCTATTCGTTTGCAGCAGTATTATATTTATTATTAACTTTTTTGAGTTTGAAATTATTTAATAGTTTAGAAAAACATTATAGCAAAGGTTATTAAATGGATTTAATGTTAGAAAGTCTCCCAAGGTTACTTAACGCAACAAAATTAACAATTGAATTAACAATACTGTCATTGTTCTTTGGTCTTTTTGTCGGTATTTTTTTTGCATTATTAAGAACAAGTAAAAATAAATTACTTTATTTTATATCTTATTATTATTCTTACATCTTAAGAGGAACTCCATTATTAGTTCAAATTTTCATTATATATTTTGGACTTGGACAAGTAGAGTGGATAAGAGAGTCTATGCTTTGGATTGTATTAAAAGAACCTTATTCATGTGCAATTATTGCTTTTACTTTAAATACGGGAGCATATTCATCAGAAATTTTTAGATCCGCTTTTGAAACTGTAAATATAGGCATTTTGGAAGCAGCAAAGGGATTAGGAATTAATAAAATAAATACTTTTTTTAAAATTAAACTTCCTATAGCAATTAAGCAGTCTCTACCAGCTTATGGAAATGAAATGATACTAATGTTAAAAGGAACTTCTTTAGCAAGCACCGTAACTTTACTTGATCTTACTGGTGTGGCAAAACATATAATATCTACGACTTTTAGGCCTGTTGAAGTGTTTATAGTTGCCGGAAGTATATATTTGTTGATGACTTTTATAATACATAACTTTATAAAATTTTTAGAAAAAAAATATGATTATAACTAATAATTAACGTATTGTTTTATTTCTTTAATATTCGAACCAGAAATTTTATTCATCTCGCTTTTAATCTTTGATCTTTTATCATTATTAAAATAAACACTTCTAGCAAGTTCAATGAAATCTTGACTAAAATCTTTATTTTTTTCACAGATTCTAAGTTTGTCTTCAATGTTCCAAAGATTTGAGTTAACTTTTTTAATATCTTTGAATAAAGTTTCTATTTCATTTGTCATCTCTATTTTTGATTTTTGAAGCTCTTTTAACATTTGGTATTCTCGATCTATTTCTTTTCTACTTTCTTCATTTTTTATTTTTTCAAGTTTAATTTCTAAAATGCTCATTTTATCTAATAATTCTCCAACCGATATTTCTGATAGAATTTTTTTAGATTCAATAGTCATTTTCTATGATAAAACTGATTTACTAAATTTAAATATCCGATGTCAAACATATTGATTATTAAACATGGCTCATTAGGTGATATAGCACAAATTAGTGGTGTATTTAGAGATATTAGAGAAACTCTTAAGAATGATAAAATTTTCATTTTGACCACACTTCCGTATGCTGAACTTTTGAGTAATTGTCCTCATATTGATAGAGTTTTGGTTGATAAAAGATTACCCAGATGGAATATTTTTTATCTTCTAAAACTAAAAAGGATGATAGAGAAGTTTAATTTCTCTCAAGTTTATGACTTACAGAATTCATCACGAACAACTTTTTATAAAAAACGTTTATTGAAAATTTCAAACTGGAGCAGTACAAGCACGACTTTGAAAAAAGGAGAAAAGAAAGATGATTTTGATGAATATCCTGTATTGGAAAGATTTAAAATTCAATTAGATAATTCAAACATAGTAACTAAATATACTTTAAAACCTGATTTATCTTGGGCATGCAAAAATGTGGATCAAGTAGTAAACAAGTTTTTAGGTAATAAATTTGTTTTAATTTTTCCATTTAGTTCACCACAATTATCCCATAAACAGTGGCCGCATTTTAATGAACTTATTGGGATCATCAAATCAAAACACAAAAACTTGGAAATTGTAATTGCTCCAGGTTCAAATGAGATCGAAAAAGCAAAAAAAATTAATGCTATATCGATTTTAAATAACAATAGCTCTCTGGACATTATGGAACTAGCTGGTTTAATAAAAAAATCAAGTTTTGTTATAGCTAACGACACAGGTCCGGCACATATGGCTGCTCATTTAGGTGCGAAAGGATTAGTTTTATTTGGTTATCACACTACAGCAAAAAAAGTTTCTATAGAAACAGACAAATTTAAAGTTTTGACCGTTAACGATTTAAATAATCTAACAGCTGAAATTGTATATTCAAAAATAAAGATTAAATTAGAATTAATTACTCATTAATTAATTTTAAATATTTCTTTACAACTTTATTCCAGTGAAAATTTTCAGAAAATTCCTTGGCTGCTTGACCAAATTTAGTAAATCTGTTGTTTGATAAAAAATAAACAGCACTTTCATAAATTGCATCCAACTCATTACCATTACAAATTAATCCAGTTTTATTATGTGTTATGGCATCGGAGGTACCACCATCTTTACCTCCTATCGAACCAACGCCATACGATGCAGCTTCTACATAAGAAATTCCAAAACCCTCTACTGATTTTTTCTCTATTCTTGACGGCATTATAAACAAATCGGATGTTTCAATTAATGCAATTTTTAAATTATTATCTATGTTTTTTAGAAAAATAACTTCTTTTTCTATAGATAATTCTTTTGATAATTTTTTTAAGCTGGCTTCTTCTTCACCATGACCAATAGATACATATCTAATATTAGGAAATTTTGCTTTTAGATTTTTTATAGTCATTAAAATCTTATCATGACCTTTTCTTTTTTCTAATCTTGCAACAGTTATAATTTTTGGGAAGGAATTTTTAAAAATTGTTTTTGCTTTCATTTTAAATTCTTCATCAACTTTTTTTGGTTTTGGAATTCCTGGAAAGATTACTCTTATTTTAGATGCATTAATTCCTACTTTGATAGCTAATTCTTTAGTAAAATTTGAATTAGCAATAATAAAATTTGCTTTGTCTGTACTTTTTATTAGTCGTTTATTTAGCAACGTGCCTATTTTATGATTAATCTCTTTTGAGTGAAGCAAACATATAGTTTTGCATTTTTTTACACTTTTTTCGTTTAATATTTCTAAACTTTTCCAATGATCAGTTATTATTGATTTAATATTTAAATTTTCACTTATAAAAGTATTAACTAAATTGGCTTTTCTATATTTTCTAAAAAGCTTTATACCCTTTATTCTTTCAATGTTTATTTCTGATTTATCATCATACAAAGTTGAGTTTGGAAAATTATATGTGAAAACTTTAACCCGATCATAAACCAAAAGGCTTTCAGCTAAGCCTCCCATCAGGACTTGCATCCCACCAACATCTGGCGGAAAGTTTCTTGTTACTATCAGAAACATTATTTAAACCATTTGATGTTACAGCCCATACTCGGAATTTGTTTGGCAGGGCCTTTTCCGGAAGTTGCTACTAATTTCATAGCAGCTCTGAGATCACTTTCTCCTTTAGTAACAGGTTTTAAATCTTTTAATTCTCTTATTCTACCTCTGTATTGAAGTTCAAGGTTCTTGTTATAACCAAAAAAGTCAGGTGTACAGACCGCTCCATATTTTTTTGCTACTTTTTGTGTATCATCTATTAAATAAGGGAAGGAAAAATTATAAGATTTTGAAAAAGACATCATATTTTCAAAAGAATCTTCAGGATAGTTTTTTACATCATTAGACATTATTGCCGCAGATTTTATACCCAAGCTTTCCAAAAAATTTACATCTTCGACAACATCTTTGATTACAGCCTTTACATACGGGCAATGATTACAAATAAACATAATTAAAGTACCGTTTTTTCCCTTAATTTCATCCAAGGTTACTTTTTTATTTGCAGTAGATAACAAATTAAATTCTTTTGCTTTTTCGCCGAAATTGCAAATTGGTGTTTCAGTAAGTGTCATTAATTTACCATTAATAAACCATGATTTACATTTTTGAAAACAAAAATTTACAATTGAAGAAAAACCTTAAGGAACTAACCATTTTTTTTTCATTGAACTACCTTTAAATTCAAAGAGGGCTCTTCTATGACCTTTGGCAGATAAATATAACCATTCAATAGAGTTTATAAAAGTTTCAATAACACAAAAATTTTTGTAACCAATTTCACTTTCTTCTATTGAATATTCATAATTTTCAATTTCTTCAGTTAACCCAGAAGTGTGTGATAAAACTTTTGAACCAGGAGCTCTACCTCCAAGGTAACATTGTCTACTCATATGAACTGTTTTGTTCCATGATTTTTTTGTAATATTATTTTGATAATTAATTTTTGTTTTTCCGATGATTCTTAATTGTACCTTTTCTTTTTTGTCATAAAACAGAAGAGAGGCTACTGGATTGGTTTTTAATGTTTTAATTTTATTTGATCTTATATCACTATGAAACCACAAATTTTTGTCTTTTTTGTTTATGCCTCTTAGCACTACCATTCTTCCATCAGCATAACTATCGTGATCACAAATAAAAACAGGAATATGAAAAGGAGCATCTCTATCTAAAAGTCCAATTTTAAGAAGTTCCCAAATTCTTATGTAAACTTTATCTAGATTGTTATAGAAATCAGGTTTATTTTCTTTCACTTAATTTTATTTTTTTCTAAACCTTCTTATTAAGCTAGAAGTGTCCCATCTATTACCACCCATTTTTTGCACTTCCTCATAATAACCATCTATTATTTTAGTAATGGGTAAAGGTGAGTTATTTTTTTTTGCTTCATCAAGTGCTATTTTTAAATCTTTTCTCATCCAATCAACAGCAAAACCAAACTCAAATTTATCATCAATCATAGTTTTATATCTATTTTCCATCTGCCATGATTGAGCCGCACCTTTAGATATTACTTCAATGACATCTTGCATTTTTAATCCGGCATTTAAACCAAAGTTTATTGCCTCGGATAAACCCTGAACAAGGCCAGCTATACATATTTGGTTTACCATTTTAGCTAATTGACCGCTTCCTGAAGGTCCTAACAACTGTACTTTTTTGCTATAGCAATCAATAACATTTTTTGCTTTATCAAAATCTGCTTTATCACCACCAACCATGACGGTAAGTGCACCGTTTTCCGCTCCTGCCTGACCACCCGAAACAGGAGCATCTAAAAAACCAAAACTATGAACTTTAGCGTTTTTATAAAGTTCTCTAGCGACTGTAGCCGATGCAGTTGTATTATCAATGAATACTGAGCCTTTTTTTATGGAATTAAAAATTCCATTTTTTCCAATAGAAACTTCTTTTAAATCTTTATCATTGCCGACACAGGTAAATACAAAATCTGAATCTTTTGCAGCCTCTTCGGGTGTGTTAGCGATTTTGCCTTTATATTGTTCGGACCATTTTTCAGCTTTACTCTTAGTTCTATTATAAACAGTTACATTGTGACCTGCTTTTGATATATATCCAGCCATAGGATAACCCATAACACCAAGACCAATAAAGGCAACTTTACAACTCATAGGATGATTATAAATATAGTTAAATCTAATTTCAAAATAATAATTTTTGGTTTTGTATTTACATTTTTTTCATGTATTGGTCAAAGTTTTTTCATAGGGCTATTCAACTCAAGCATTAGAGAAGAATTAAATATTACACATGGACAATTTGGATCAATTTATGCAGTTTCGACATTATGTAGTAGTATCGCACTAATTTGGCTAGGAAAAATAATTGATGATTTAAAACTAGTAAATTATTCAATCATAGTTGTTTTTTTTCTTTTTGTTGCTGCATTATTTTTTTCATTTGTTAATGGAATAATTTTATTAACTATTGGTATATTTTTTTTAAGATTATCCGGACAGGGTTTGATGGCTCACACTGCTTCTACTGCAATTTCAAGATACTTTGAAAAAAGCAGAGGCAAGGCATTAAGCTATATTTGGTTTGGAATGTCTCTTGGAGAATTTTTATTGCCTATAATTATAGTATATTTGCTGTCATTTTTATATTGGCGAGATTTATGGATACAAATTTCAATATTAACATTAGTCTTTTTACCTCTGTTTTCTTATTTCTCAGCTAAAGACATAAAGATTTCTTCTAGAGAAATAGAATATGTTAACTCAAAAAATAATTTTCAATCAGTTAAAAGCTGGACAAGAAAAGAGGTACTAAAGGATTTTAGATTTTATACAATTTTGCCAGCTTTGTTAGCCCCACCTTTTATAATTACAGGTATGGTTATTAATCAATCTTTTATAATTGAATCAAAAAATTGGGGACTTTATTCAATAGCGAAAGCTTTTATGTTTTATTCGTTAATCACAGTAGTTACTCTATTATTATCCGGCTTTTTAATTGATAAATTATCAAGTAGGAAACTTTTGCCATTTCTTAATGTTCCTTTATTATTAAGCTTGATAGTATTAATTTTTTTTGATCATGAATATATTGCATTTATTTTTATGGGACTTTTAGGAATGACCAATGGTTTAATTAATATATTTATGTCATCGTTATGGGCTGAAATTTATGGTGTAAATTATTTGGGCTCCATCAAAGCTTTGACTGCCTCACTAATGGTTTTTTCAACAGCATTTGCCACTGCGGTTTTTGGAATTTTAATTGATTTTGGCCATTCTATTGAAAATATTGCAATTCTATGTGCTTTTTACTCAGCTATATCGATTTTAATTTTAATTATTTATAAAAAATCTTACAAACCCACCATATTAAAAAATAAAACTTGATTTTAATATTTGTTTTTAATATTTATTGCTCATCTTATGGCACGTATTACCGTAGAAGATTGTTTAGAAAAAATTGATAGTCAGTATGATTTGGTAATGCTGGCAAAAGAAAGATCCACTCAACTGAATGCTGGTGACCCAGCTTTGGTGCCGGAAGATAATGATAAAAATACAGTTATTGCATTAAGAGAAATTGGAGAAGGAAAAGTTTCTATAAAGACATTAGAAGATTCAGCAATCAACAGGCTTAGAAAACAACAAGAAGAAACATCAAAATTAGAGGATTTGGATGTAGAGCAAGGAGATGATTTTGAAAAAGTATATAAAGGGGAAGTTTCAAAAAGTGGAACAGCAATTTTGCCTTCGAAAAGAATAAGACATGCCCCGGAAAGAAACAGATTTCACTCTAAAAGCCCAGACAATATAAAAGAAGATAACAACGAAGAATCCGAAAAGCAGATCGACATCGATATATTGACTGCAGACAATAAATCTGAATAATAATAAGATTAACTTCAAATAATAAAAAACAAGAGTTAGATGATGAAAAAGATGGTTTCTGTTGCACCAATGATGGATTGCACAGATAAACACGATCGTTATTTTTTAAGATTAATAAGTAAAAATGTGAAACTCTATACAGAAATGATAGTTGCTAACGCAATTATTAAAGGGAACAGAGATAATCTTTTAAAATTTAATTTATTAGAAAAACCCGTTTCTTTACAAATTGGTGGATCGAATCCAAAAGAACTAGCTTCTGCTACAAAGATTGCCGCTGATTATGGATATGACGAAATCAATTTAAATCTTGGCTGCCCTAGTAAAAAAGTTCAAAAAAATAAATTTGGCGCTTGTCTAATGAAAGAACCAAATTTAGTTGGCGAATGTGTTAATGAAATGAAAAATGCTTCTTGTTTACCTGTGACAGTAAAAACAAGAATTGGTTTTGACGACAGAGAAGATTATGAATATTTAAAAAAATTTCTTGAAATAATAAAAAATGCTGGAGTAACAAATTTTATTATTCATGCAAGAAGAGCGATATTAAGCAAATTAACACCTAAACAAAATTTAACTATACCACCCCTAAACTACAATTTTGTTTATAATATTAAAAAGGATTTTCCTAATGACGTCATTATTTTAAATGGAGGCGTTGACTCAATTGATAAAATTCAAACCCATTTGAAAAAAGTGGATGGTGTTATGATCGGTAGAGCAGCTTATCATTCTCCATATTTTTTAGCTGAAGTTGAAAAAGAAATTTTTAATAACTACAATATTCCTACAAGATCTGAAATTATGGAGAAAATGATACCTTACATCAAAGAAGAAACTAATAAAGGAACAAGGTTAAATCAAATAATGAGACATACTATCGGTTTATTTCACGGCCAAAAAGGATCGACTCGTTGGAAAAGATATTTAAGCACAAACATGTGTATAAGAGAAGCTGATTTACAAAAAGTGAATCATATAATGGATCACATTAAAAATAATAACAAAACTACTTCATTAGATAGATAAGTTGTTCGAAAGTTTAGATCAAAATCAAATAATATTTATCTTAACTGTAATGGCTACATCAGCAGTCGTTACTGGTTTTATGGCTGGCTTTTTTGGAATAGGCGGTGGTTTAATAATGGTTCCTGTTCTCTTTTATTTATTTAATTTTGCCGGGATAGAACAAACTTTTATTATGCATTTAGCTGTAGGAACATCTTTTTCAATTATAATTCCAACATCAATTATATCAACAATGACGCATATAAAGTTTAAAGCTGTTGAACTTAGTATTGTTAAAACTTTTGGAGTCTTTGTTGCGATTGGAGTTGCGCTTGGAACTATATTTGCAATTAGCTTAAAGACATCTAGTTTAATATTGTTTTTTTCAATTATGACCATGCTTTTTTCTCTCTATTTTTTGACGGGAAAAGAAAAAATTAATCCCACACCAAGAAAAATAAATTTAATTTATAGAGTTATTTGTGGCTTTTTGTCAGGCTTTTTGTCTGCCCCTATGGGGATCGGAGGGGGAGTTATTAATACCCCAGTACTAAAAATGTTTGGCTATCCAATTAAAGTTGCCATCGGCACCTCAGCAGCTGTCGGATTCTTAATTGCTTTAATCGGAGCAATAGGTTTTGTGATTTCAGGCAGTTATCTTAATATTAATGCTCCATCAAGTCTAGGATTTGTAAATGTACCAGCATTTTTAATTTTTACACCAATTACAACATTTATGGCAAAGATTGGCGCAAAAACAGTTCATAAATTTGATAAAAGACTTATTGGAAAGTTGTTTGGTATTTATCTTTTTATTGTATCTTGTAAGTTATTTTATGAGTATTTTTCTTTTTAAATCTTTTGATCGTATTCACCAACTTTACCAGTTTCATTTAAAAGCTTATCAATAAATTCAAATATTTTCTTTTTCCTTTTATCAGATGATGGGCTTTCAGTAACAACTACTAATGAAGGTTTATTTGAAGAAGCTCTAATCAGGCCCCAAGAGCCATCTTCAAAAGAAAAACGTATACCATTTACAGTTAATATATTGGTAATTGACTGATTATCTATTTTCGTGTTGTTGGCTTTTAAATTTTCTATTTTTTTGACTAAGGATTGGACAACTTGATATTTTTCTTCATCTTTACAAAAAGGAGCCATAGTAGGAGATTGATAAGTTTTAGGTAGTTCATTTATTATTTCAGAAATTTTTTTATTTCTGTTATTTAATAAATGGCATACTTGAATCGCAGAATTAATTGCATCATCATAACCATAACCAAGAGGTTGATTAAAAAAGAAGTGACCACTTTTTTCAAAACCCGCTAAAGCCTTCACTTCATTGACTTTTCTTTTAATGTGTGAGTGGCCTGTTTTCCAATAAATAGTTTCACAATTATTTTCCAAAAGGATTTTATCTTTTGCAAATAATCCCGTTGACTTCACATCAACAATAAATTTACTTTTTTTGTGATTTGGCGCTAAATTTCTTGCTATGAGTAAGCCAATTTTATCTGAGTATATTTCATTTCCATTATTGTCAATTATTCCAACTCTATCGCCATCTCCATCAAAACCAAAACCAACATCTGCTTTATTATCTTTAACCGATTTACTAATAGCTTTTAGCATTTTTATATCTTCAGGATTGGGGTTGTATTTTGGAAAATTATAATCAAGATTACAATCTAATTCAACAACTTCGCACCCGATTTTTTTAAATACTTTTGGAGCAAATATACCAGCTGTGCCATTACCACAAGCCACAACAATTTTAAGCTTTTTCTTTATTTTATTTTTTATTAAATTATTAATATATATTTCTTTGAACCCTTTAATTTTTTTATAAGATCCTTTTCCATTTATAAAATTTTTATTTATGACAATTTTTTTTAATTCATTCATTTCGGCTGGTGAATGAGTTAATCCTTTTTCGATACCCATTTTTATTCCAGTCCATCCGTTTTCATTATGACTTGCCGTAACTATTGTAACGGCGTCTGCTCCGAGATTAAATTGAGCAAAATAAGCAGTTGGAGATAAGGCTAAACCTATATCTTCAACATTACATCCGGTATCAACTAGTCCTTCAACAAGTTTTTTTTTTACTTCTTCGCTGTATGATCTATAATCATGTCCAATGATCACTCTTGGTGATTGATTTGTTTTAGAAATTATTTGTGAACCCAGTCCTCGACCAACATTTTTTATGCCCTCTTGATTGATGTCTTTTGGATAAAGCCAGCGTGCATCGTATTCCCTGAATCCATATGGATTTATGTGAGCTGTTTCAGTTTTAGACATTATAATTTATCTAATATTATTATCTCTTTAGCAGTACTTAATTATTAATATTGCAATTTTATTAACGTTCATATAATGTTCTATTGATATGTTAAAACATGTAGTATATCAATTTATAGTGCATACAACATGTAGTTGTTTTTACACAAATACTTAATAATAAGCATACTTAGTATGAATAGAAACCTATCTTCAGCAATAGAGAAAGCTGTCGAAAAAATTAGTCCGAAAGATAATTTTGCGCATCAACATAAAAAAGATGATAGAAAACCCGATTTATTCTCATTAACCAATCAGACAGAACTTTTTCAAAACGATAAAGGAATAACCATAAAAATCGACCGATCAAAAAATAATAAATTGACTAATTTTGGCAAAGCTACTTTAACTGATAGATATTTAGGTCAAAATGAATTTCATCAAGATTTATTTGCTCGTGTTGCAAGCACTTATGCTGATAGCAATTTGCATGCACAAAGAATTTATAACTACATAAGCAATTTATGGTTTATGCCAGCAACACCAATTCTATCCAATGGTGGTAATGAAAGAGGACTCCCAATTTCATGTTTTTTGAATGAAGCTGGAGACAGTTTAAATAGTATTTTAGATTTATGGAGTGAAAATGTTTGGTTAGCAGCAAAGGGCGGCGGTATTGGGAGTTATTGGGGAAATCTTAGATCTATAGGAGAGAAGATCGGAAGAGTTGGAAAAACATCTGGAATTATTCCTTTTATTAAAGTGATGGATTCACTAACAATGGCAATAAGCCAAGGTTCATTAAGAAGAGGTTCTGCTGCATGTTATCTTCCGATTAATCACCCCGAAATAGAAGAATTTATTGAAATGAGAAGACCTACTGGCGGCGACCCTAATAGAAAAGCTCTCAATTTACATCATGGCGTTTTAATTAGTGATGGCTTTATGAGAGCCGTAGAAACTAATGATCAATGGGCATTAAAAAGTCCTAAAGATGGAATTGTTCAATCTACAATTTCTGCAAGAAATTTATGGATAAGATTGTTAACTGCAAGAGTAGAGACAGGAGAACCTTATATTGTTTTTGTTGATACAGTTAACAGACTTATTCCACAGCATCATAAATTAGCCGGTCTCGATGTAAAAACGTCTAATCTTTGCAGCGAGATAACTCTACCAACAGGAACAGATAAGGACGGAAAAGAGAGAACAGCTGTTTGTTGTTTGTCGTCATTAAATCTTGAAATGTATGATAAATGGAAGGATGAACCTCTGTTTATTGAAGATGTAATGAGATTTTTAGATAATGTTTTAACAGACTTTATTGAACGTGCTCCTGAATCTTTTAAAAATGCGAAGTATTCAGCAATGAGGGAAAGGAGTGTTGGATTAGGAGTAATGGGTTTTCATTCTTTTTTACAAAAAAATTCTATTCCGTTGGAATCAGTGATGAGCAAAGTTTGGAACAATAAAATTTTCAAGCACATTCAAATCAAAGCCAATGAGGCATCAACAAAGCTGGCGGAAGAAAGAGGATCTTGTCCTGACGCCGAAGAGTATGGTTTTAAAGAAAGATTTTCAAATAAGACGGCTATTGCTCCAACAGCATCTATTTCGATAATTTGTGGTGGCGCATCTCCGGGTGTTGAACCTGTGGCTGCCAATAGTTACACACACAAAACTCTTTCTGGTTCTTACAACGTCAAGAATAAATACTTACAAGAGGTCTTAAAAAAATATGAAAAAAACGATGACGAAACATGGTCTACAATAACAACTAACCAAGGATCAGTTACACACTTGGATTTTTTAACCAATCACGAAAAAGATGTGTTTAAAACGGCTTTTGAATTAGATCAGAAATGGATAGTTGATCTGGCAGCTGACAGAACTCCTTATATTTCACAAGCGCAATCAATCAATGTTTTTTTACCAGCAGATATTCATAAAAAAGAATTACACCAAATTCACTTCCAGGCATGGAAAAAAGGACTAAAAAGTTTGTATTATTGCAGATCTAAATCAATACAAAGAGCTGAAAATGTTAATAACAATTTATCCGCTGACTTAACAAAACAAGTATCGAAAACAAACCAAGATGACGAAGAGTGTTTGTCGTGTCAGTAATAAAATTAAAAAATAACAATAATACAGAAAAAAATTCAGGTCTATTAATCGGAAATCCTGTCTATAAACCTTTTAGATACCCTTGGTGTTATGATGCCTGGTTAACTCAACAGCGAATTCATTGGCTTCCAGAAGAGGTGCCATTAGGTGATGATGTACGTGATTGGCAAAAAAATCTCAATCAACCTGAAAAAAATTTATTAACTCAAATATTTAGATTTTTTACCCAAGCTGATGTTGAGGTTAGTAACTGTTATATAAGGCATTATATGAATGTTTTTAAGCCTACGGAAGTTTTAATGATGATGTCTTCTTTTGCTGCCATGGAAACCGTGCATATAGCTGCTTATTCTCATTTATTAGATACTATAGGTATGCCAGAATCAGAATATTCTGCATTTCTTAGGTACAAGGAAATGAAAGATAAGTACGATTATATGCAGGGCTTTGACGTTAAATCAAATCATAATATTGCAAAAACAATTGCAGTTTTCAGCGCATTTACAGAAGGATTACAGTTGTTTGCTAGTTTTGCTATATTATTAAATTTTCCTCGACATAATAAAATGAAAGGTATGGGCCAGATTGTTACCTGGTCGGTTAGAGATGAAACCCTACATTGCAATTCAATGATAAAACTGTTTAGAACATTTGTTAATGAAAATCCTGAAATCTGGACGGAAGAACTTAAAAAAGAAATTTACGAAGCTTGTAGAACTATCGTTTCACATGAAGATGCTTTTATAAATTTAGCTTTTGAGTTGGGACCTATCGAAGGTTTAACGCAGGATGAAGTTAAACAATATATTCGCTGGATAGGAAATAGAAGACTAATTCAACTTGGGCTAGAACCTATTTATCAAATAAACAAAAATCCTCTTACTTGGCTTGATACAATGCTAAATGCAGTTGAACACATGAATTTCTTTGAAGGTAGGGCTACAGAATACTCAAAAGCTTCAACAAAAGGTAATTGGGCTGAAGCATTTTCATAAAATTAATATTAAATACACTTCCTTAAATAAAAAACAGTTAGTAGAATAGTCTATCGAAAGGAGGTCACTATGGCAAAATTTTATGTTTTGGGAAATTATACGGCAAAAGCATTTCAGGGCTTTATTGCTGATCCCAATTCTGACAGAGGTGCAGCCATCAGAGGACTTATGACTGCCTTGGGAGGCAAAGTATTAAGCTATGATATTTTAAGAGGTTCTTATGACTTTATAGTGGTAGTAGAAGCGCCAAGTTTTGAAATTGGCGCAGCAGCAAAAATAGCTACCGAAGCTACAGGTGCGGTTACAAACTTAACTATATTGGAACCTTTGAATATAAACAGCGTTGCAAATACTGCGGCAAAAGCAGCTGCTGGCTATAAGCCGCCGGGAAAATAATTTTATCTTTGATTGAGAAGCACTACTTTACGATGCTTCTCGCCGGAGTATTTTGAAAGTGGTCGAATTAATTTATTAGCCGCATGTTGTTCACTAATGTGAGCTGTCCATCCAGTTATCCTGGCTATGACAAAAATTGGGGTAAAAAAATCGGTATCAAAACCCATTAGATGGTAGGTCGGGCCTGACGGAAAATCCATATTAGGATAGATACCCTTCCTTTTCACCATAACTTCTTCCAGAGTGTCGTAGATTTTATGAAGTTTTTTATCCTTTTTAATTTTAGCTACTTTTAAAAAATGTTTTTTCATTGTGGGGACTCTAGAATCTCCACTTTTATAGACTCTATGACCAAATCCCATAATAACATGTTTTTTATTTATAGCATTGTTGATCCAATTTTTAGCTTTATTTGGTGTTTTTATTTTATTCATCAAATCCATTACTTTCTCATTGGCGCCACCATGTAAAGGACCTTTCAAACTGGCAATAGCTCCTGTTACAGCACCATGCATATCAGATAAACTACTTGTAATTGTTCTTGCCGTAAAAGTTGAAACATTAAAACCATGCTCAGCATATAAAATCAAAGATACATCAAAAGCTTTTGTAATTTCTTTTTGCGGAATTTTACCAAAAAATAAGTAAAAAATATTTTCAGAAAATGTTAATTTTTTATTTGGTTTTAATATTTTTTTACCTTTACGAATTCTATAAAAAGCTGCTAATACCGTAGGCATTTTTGCGAAAATTCTCATTGCCTTTCTCATGTTGGCTTCTGGTGAATTATCAGAAGCTTCTTTATCTTCTAAACCCATTATACTAACTGCAGTTCTTGCGACATCCATTGGATGAGATTTTTTTGGCATGTGTTCGATAATTTTAGTAAGGTTTATTGAGATTCTTCTGTTTTCTCTTTCTTCAGATTCAAATTTTCTTAATTCTAGAGTGTTAGGAAGATTGCCATACCAAACAAGATAAGCAACTTCTTCAAATCTGCATTTATCGCAAAGATCTTGTACAGGGTATCCTCTATAGGTTAGTGAATTAATATCAGGCATTACTTTGGAAATCGTTGTTTCATCAACAACAATTCCTATTAAACCTTTTTTTACATCATCTTTTTTTACATCAATGTTCATTATTCGTGACCATCTAGGAATTAAATTTACCATATTCTACTAATTCATATAATCTTTAACAACAATTCCTATTAAACCTTTATTAATATCTTCATTCACAAGTTACTCATGTCCGTCTGTCTTAAAATCCGTAATTTTCTTGTCCGGTGTATTATATTTTTCATAATCAACCAATTCATAAAGCCTTTTTCTAGTTTGCATTTTATCTATAATGTTGTTTTGATGTCCATTCTTAAATATGTCACGCAATCCATCTTCAACGTTTTTCATAGCTAATCTTTGTGTAGTAACGGGATATATAACAATATCATATCCCAATTTTTCTAAAGTATTAGCTGGTAATATTTTAGATTTTCCAAATTCTGTCATATTAGCAAGCAAATTTATTTTTGTGTTTTTTCTTATTTGCTCAAATTCTTTTTCATCTTTCATTGCTTCTGGAAAAATAATATCGGCACCGGCATCTTCGTAGGCTTTAACTCTTTCAATAGTTTTGTTTATGCCTTCAACAATATTGGCATCAGTTCTTGCTATGATTAAAAAGTTATTATCTTTTTTACTATTTACTGCAGTTTTAATTTTATCCACCATTTTATTTAGGGGAATTATCTCTTTATTATCCAGGTGACCACATCTTTTTTGGTCAATTTGATCTTCAATATGACAGCCTGAAAGACCAAGATTTTCAAAGGTTTCTATTGTCTCCTTGCAGTTGCCAAAACCTGTATTCGCATCCACAATTGATGGAAGATCAGATATCCTTGCTATTTGGTTGGCTCTATAGCTTACTTCTTTTAATGTTGTTATACCAATATCGGGAATACCCAAGTCATTAGCCATTACTGCTCCTGATATATAAACACCATCAAAACCAATTTCGAAAATTAATTTGGCAGTTAAGGGATTATAAGCTCCAGGGAATTTTAAAATTTTTTGTTTTTTTAACTTATTTCTTAATTCGATTCTTTTTTCATAAGAGCTTTTTTTTGTAAAATGCATGTTGTTATTTATTAACCAATAACAATTATAACAGCAGTAATAGCTAATAACAAAGCTAATAGATATTCTATAGTTTTTTTAATTCTTGTATTTTTAATTATTAATCTTATTGAAGAGCCAAAAAATGCCCATAAACAAGTTGAAGGAAAACAAACGAAAGGAGCTGTGATGGAAATAAATAAAGTAGCAACAACAAAACTTTCTTTGCTGGGAAAAAAAGCAGTTGCAGCAGTTAATGCCACAACCCACGCTTTTGGATTAATAAACTGAAAAAGCGCAGCTTCGTAAAATCTCAAGGGTCTTCCTGTTTCTTTTTGGTTGTTTGAAAATGAGCCTAAAATTTTCCATCCCAAGTAGATCAAATATACAAAACATAACCACTTAAGATAGAATTGAATAATCGGATATTTTTGAAACAAATTACCTAATCCGAAACATACCAGAGTAATTTGAATTACATGACCAAAAGGAATGCCAAATAAATGGGGAAGTGTTTTTTTAAAACCAAATTTGATACCAGATGCGGTTAACATTGCATTATTAGGTCCTGGAGTTACAAACATTACAAAATAATAACTAATAAGAGCAAAAAAAAGCTTAAATTCGATCATTCAAATAATTTGTAACAATTCTTTCCAAACCTATAAAATCTTTAATCAAATGATCATGGTATATTTCATTTGATTTTTTTTCTGTATATCCATCTTCAATTAAAACGAAGGGAATATTGGCTCCTTTTGCTGCATTCGAATCTGTTTCGCTATCGCCAACCATTAAAGATTTTTTTATATTTCCTCCTATGATTTCAATTGTATCGATTAAATGTTTGGGATTGGGTTTGTTATAATCAAAAGTGTTGCCGCCCGCAACATAATCAAAAAAATCATAAATCTTTATTTTTTTTAGAAGATCAATCGACAGGTGCTCTTGTTTGTTTGTGCAAATGGCCATTGAAATAGAATTTTTTTTACACCATGATAAAAAATTTAATGCTCCATTTTTAAGAGTACTTTCTCTAATAATATTTTTGCTATAAAAATTTATAAAATCTTTTGTCATTTCTTCAACGATGTCATCAGTTTTTTTAATTTTTCCAGAGAGTTCAGCCAAGCTATGCATAGAGCTTGTTAACATAAATTTTGCTCCTCTTCCTGCAAGCTTTTTAATATCTTCTAATTTTCTTTCATCATAACCATACTTTTTCATTACATGATTGTGCGCATGCATTAAATCTGGTGCTGTATTAACTAGAGTGCCGTCTAAATCAAACAAAATTGTGAATTTTTGACTCATTTTTATTAAGTATTATTAAGAAATATTTTGTGAGTTATTACAAAGTTTATATTAATGTAAAGAGAAATCTTAATGACATTAATAAGCAAAAAGAAATTTGCATTGATAGAAAAATATAGTCAAGAAAAATTGCGTAATCAGGCCATGAAAATAGGAGTGACCTTGAAGTCACCAGAAACTGTATTTTTGTCTAGGGATACCAAATTTGGAAAAAACGTAGTTATTAATCCTTATGTTGTAATTGGAAAAAAAACAAAAATTGGAAATAATGTAGAAATTTTACCATTTACTCATATTGAAAATGCTACTTTAGAAGCAAATGTAATTGTTGGACCTTTTTCAAGAATAAGACCTGGTTCTTTTTTATCCAAAGGTTCTAGAGTTGGTAATTTTGTAGAAATTAAAAAGAGCAAAGTAGGAAAAAATACAAAAATTAATCATTTGTCATACGTTGGCGATGCCGTTCTTGGTAAAAATGTTAATATTGGAGCTGGAACTATTACTTGTAATTATGATGGTAAAAAAAAAAATAAAACTAAGATATCAGATGGTGCTTTTATAGGCTCAAATACAGCCTTGGTTGCTCCAATTAAAATTGGAAGAAAGGCGACAATTGGAGCAGGTTCAACTTTAACTAAAAATGTTAAAGATAAATCACTTGCTTTAACAAGAGTAAATCAAAAGGAAATTAAAAATTATAAGCAAAAATAATGTGTGGAATAATAGGCATAGCGAGCAATAAATCTGTCGCATCAAATATAATACAATCATTAAAAAAATTGGAATATAGGGGTTATGATTCAGCAGGCATTGCCACAATTGTAAATGGGGATATTGATGAAAAAAAATGTATAGGGAGAGTTGATAATCTAGAAAAAATATTATTCAAAAATCCATCAAATGGACCTTTGGGTATTGGCCACGTTAGGTGGGCGACCCATGGAATACCGAACCAGGCTAATGCACATCCTCATTCTTCAGAAGAAGTTTCTGTGGTTCACAACGGAATCATAGAAAATTCTAGCGAGCTGAAAAAGAATTTGGAGAAAAAGGGATATAAATTTAAATCACAAACCGATACTGAGGTTATAACGTTGCTTTTAACAGATTTTCTGAAAAAATTTGATTTAATAAATGCAATTAATAAAACTTTAGAAAAACTAAACGGCAGTTTTGCGCTTGGTATAATTTTTAAAAAATATAATAATGTTGTTGTAGGTGCCAGGAGAGGAAGCCCTCTAGCCGTTGGATACGGCCCAGAAGAAAATTATCTTGGTTCAGATTCTTACGCACTAAAGTCCATGACAAACAAAATTACTTATCTTGATGATGGTGATTTATGTGTACTTACAAGTGGAAAAGTAGAATTTTACAATTCAAAAAATGTAAAAATAAATAAAGAAATTTTAACGCTTTCCAACGACAAACATACTGCCGAAAAAGGGGATTATAAAGATTTTATGTCCAAAGAAATTAATGAACAACATATAACTGCTAAAACTTGCATAAAAGAATATGTTGATCAATTGAGGCAGGATATAAATTTATACAATTTTCCTATTAAACCTGAGGCAATTAATAAGATTGTTTTAATTGGTTGTGGAACAGCATATCATTCTTGTGTTACTGCAAAATATTGGTTTGAAGAGCTTACAAATATTGCGATTGAGGTCGATATAGCCTCAGAGTTCCGATACAGAAAAGTTATATTTAATAGTAACAATTTATATATTTTTGTTTCTCAATCAGGTGAAACGGCAGATACATTAGCCGCTCTAGATTTATGTAAAAAAAATAAAGCAAAAACCTGTTCGATTGTCAATGTAGTTGAAAGTTCTATAGCAAGAACATCTGAATTTGTTCTACCTATCCATGCTGGACCCGAAATAGGAGTTGCTTCTACCAAGGCTTTTATTGGGCAGATGTTAGTACTTTATATTCTAGCTATCAAAATTTCTGAAGTTAGAAAAGAAATTAGCAGATCTGACTACACAAATAAAATAAATGAATTAAAAAAACTTCCAGATTTAATTCAAAATACTTTGAATTGTCAGGATAAAATACAAATTATTGCAAAAGATTTTTTACAAGCAAGAGGAGCAATGTTTTTAGGTCGCGGTTTATCTTTTCCGATAGCTTTAGAGGGTGCTTTAAAACTTAAAGAATTATCTTATTTGCATGCTGAGGGATATCCCGCAGGTGAAATGAAACATGGTCCTCTGGCTCTAATAGAAGAAGGTTTGCCTGTTGTAATATTAGCTCCAAAAGATAAATATTTTGAAAAAACGATTTCAAATATGCAAGAAGTAATTGCCAGAGGAGGGAAGGTTATTTTGATATCAAATGAAAGCAATAATATTATCAGTGAAAATGTGAGATTTACTTTGAAGATACCAGTCACCGACGATTTGTTGACTCCATTTTTAATGACTATTCCGCTTCAACTATTAGCTTATCATGTAGCGTCACTCAAAAATTGTGATATTGACAAACCTAGAAATTTAGCAAAGTCAGTAACTGTTGAGTAAAATAAAGACTCATTTGCTAATATATTCTAACTTGGTTTTTTGACTCCTATACCTTATATATACTTTAGGTTGAACATGAAAAAATGGACATTAAATAGTTGGAGAAATTCCCCAGTTAAGCACATCCCGAAATATGAGGATGAGCAGGAGCTTGCTATGGTTTTAAAAAAAATAAGTTCATTTCCACCTTTAGTTTTTGCTGGAGAGACTAGATCCCTAAAGGAATCTCTTGCTCAAGTTTCTGAAGGTAAAGCTTTTCTTTTACAGGGAGGTGACTGTGCTGAGAGTTTTGTAGAATTTCATCCTGATAATATTAGAGATACTTTTAAAGTTATTTTACAAATGGCTTTGGTCTTAACTTTTTCTGCATCTTTACCAGTGGTTAAAGTAGGAAGGATAGCTGGTCAATTTTCCAAACCCAGAAGTTCACCTACAGAAGTTAAGAATGAAAAAGAACTCCAGTCATATTTGGGAGACAACATAAATGGAATCGAATTTAGTGAAAAGGCAAGGAAACCTGACGCAAAAAGATTATTTAAAGCTTATTCGCAAGCCGCTTCCACACTAAACTTATTAAGAGCACTATCTCAAGGTGGATTTGCTGATTTAAAAAAGATTCATTTATGGAATTTAGGATTTATAAGTAAAAGTCCCGAAGGTAAAAAATTTAAAGAAATTGAAGATAAAATAAGCGACGCATTATCCTTTATAGAGGCGTGTGGTTTACATCCCGAACACAACAGAAGATTGAGAACAGTAAATTTTTATACTTCACACGAAGCTTTACTTTTGCCTTTTGAACAATCAATGACAAGAATAGATTCAACATCTGGCAAATATCATGATACATCTGCCCATTTTGTCTGGATTGGAGATAGAACAAGACAGCCAGATGGTGGACACGTAGAATTTTGTAGAGGAATAGAAAATCCAATTGGTATTAAATGCGGACCATCCTTGAAAGACAATGAATTGGTTAAGCTTTGTAATATTTTAAATCCTAAAAATGAAGTCGGAAGAATAACTCTTATATCAAGATTTGGAGCAGATAATGTTGAGAAACATCTTCCTAAGTTAATTAGAACAGTTAAAAAAGAAGGTCTCAAGGTGGTCTGGTCTTGCGATCCAATGCACGGCAACACTATCAAGTCTGCATTGGGATTTAAAACAAGACCTTTTAATAATGTTGTAAAGGAAGTTAAAAGAGTGTTTTCAGTCCATAAAACAGAAGGAAGTTATGCTGGAGGTCTTCACATAGAAATGACTGGACAACATGTTACTGAATGTACAGGTGGTGCTCAAAAAATATCCGAAAAAGATTTGTCGCACAGATATCACACACACTGTGACCCTAGACTGAATGCGAACCAAGCACTAGAACTTGCGTTCTTAATTTCAGATGAAATTAAGAAAAATTCCCAATATTCAAAGAATATTATTCAAGCAGTATCTTAATAATTGAATTTAAATTATTAAGATCTATTTTATGAAATAGGATATTAATATTTATGCAAACATCAGAAAGAATTAATTATATAAAAAATTGGATCCTTGATTATTGTAAATCTATGCCAAAAGAACCAGATTCTTTAGTTGTTGGCATTTCTGGAGGAATTGATTCATCGGTTACTAGCTCTGTCTGTGCTCTTACCGGAAAGAAAACTATAGTTCTTTCTATGCCAATCAAACAGATAAAGAAACAACATGATCTTAGCCTTGAACATAAAAATTGGCTTAAAGATAAGTTCAAAAATGTAGAAGGTCACTTGATAAATTTAGATTTACTTTTTGAAACATTTAAACATTCTTTATCTAAGTTTAATAACGAACACGGCATGGCAAACTCACGAGCTAGACTGAGAATGGTAACACTTTATCAGGTTGCAGCTGCTAATAATGGTATAGTAGTTGGAACAGGAAACAAAGTAGAGGATTTTGGAGTTGGTTTTTATACCAAATATGGTGATGGCGGTGTTGATATATCACCCGTAGCCGATTGTACAAAAACTCAAGTATGGGAAATGGGTGAACATCTTGGTATATCTGAAAAAATTATTAAAGCTGACCCCACTGATGGATTGTGGGAGGATGGTCGACCAGATGTAAGTCAATTAGGTATGTCATATCAAGATTTGGAAAAAGCTATGATGGATCCAAATAGCTCTGACTATAAAAAATATTTAGAAATAAGAAACAGAAATTTACATAAAATGAAACCTATTCCAGTTTGTAAAATGAAAAATGACTAAAAATTTAAATCTTTTTAATACTTTATCGAACAAAAAGGAAAAATTTGTGCCTATAAATGATAACAAAGTTGGCATGTATGTTTGTGGTCCAACAGTTTATGATTTTCCTCATATTGGCAATGCAAGACCGTTAGTAATTTTTGATGTTTTATTTAGGCTTCTAAAAAAAATTTATGGAGAAAACGAAATTACTTACGTTAGAAATATAACAGATGTAGATGATAAAATTATTGAATCATCTAAAAAAAATAAAAAAACTATCAACGAACTAACAGAAACTATAACTAAAAGTTTTCATGAAGATTGCCGATATTTGTTTTGCTTAAATCCAACTTATGAGCCTAAAGCTACTGAGCATATTAAGGAAATGATAGGTATGGTTTTGAATTTATTAAAAAATAATCATGCTTACGAAAACAAAAATCATGTTTATTTTTCAGTTTCCTCATTTAAAAAATATGGAAAATTATCAAATAAAAATTCTGATCAACTTATGTCCGGGTCAAGAGTAGAAGTTTCTGAATATAAAAAAGACCCACTTGATTTTGTTCTTTGGAAACCCTCAGATGAAAAAGATCCAGGCTGGGATTCTCCATGGGGTAGAGGACGACCTGGCTGGCATTTAGAATGTTCTGTTATGAGTGAAAAATTTCTAGGTAAGCATTTTGATATACATGGTGGCGGGCTTGATCTTGTTTTTCCACATCATGAAAATGAAATTGCCCAATCTTGTTGCGCGAACAAAACTGAAAATTTTGCAAATTATTGGCTACATAATGGATTTGTTACTTTTGATAAAGAAAAAATGTCAAAGTCTATAGGTAATATTGTGTCAATAAATAAGCTTAGGGAAAACGTAAATGGTCAAGTAGTAAGACTTGCTTTATTAAGCTCTCATTACAAACAACCATTGGATTGGAATGAAAAATTAATCACAGAAAGCAAAAACACTTTAGATAGATGGTATAATCAATGGGAACAAACTCCATCAGAAGAAATAGAAGATGAAGTATTAGAGCCACTTTTAGAAGATTTAAACACACCAGAATATATAACAAAATTACATTTCCTTTATGACGAGGCAAAAAAAGGAAGTAAAATTTCGAAAGTTAAATTTACAACAGCCTGTAATTTAATTGGTTTGCTTGAATCAACTCCTTTAACGTGGAAGGATTTTAAAAAGAATCAATCTGCAATTAATGAAAGTTTTATTAATAATAAAATTAAAGATAGAAATATTGCAAGAAAAAAAAGAGATTTTAATAAGGCTGATGTTATTCGAAAAGAACTAGAAGATAATGGTGTGATAATAGAAGATAAACAAGATAAAACTATATGGAAGTATAAATGAGTAGAGAAAAAATATATATTTTTGATACCACGCTTAGAGATGGAGCTCAAACCGAAGGTGTAAACTTCTCTATAGATGATAAAAATAAAGTTGCTAAAGCTTTATCAGACTTAGGAGTTGATTACTTGGAAGGTGGATGGCCAGGAGCAAACACTTTAGATACAACTTTTTTTAACAATGCTCCTAAATTAGTAAATACAACTCTTACAGCTTTTGGAATGACAAAAAAAACAGGAAGGAGCGCAGAAAATGATCCTGGACTTTCTGCTTTATTAAATACAAAAGCACCAGCAATATGTTTGGTTGGAAAATCCTGGGATTTCCACGTTGATGTAGCCTTAGGTATTACTAAAGAGGAAAATTTAGAAAACATCAAAGAATCAGCAAAACTGTTTGTCAAACATAAAAGAGAATTTATGTTCGATGCTGAGCATTTTTTTGATGGTTATAAAAAAAATTCTGAATATGCATTAAGCTGTATTAAAACAGCTTATAACGAAGGAGCAAGATGGGTTGTTCTTTGTGATACAAATGGGGGAACTTTACCCCATGAAGTGGGCGAAATTGTTTCTAAAGTAAGCAAACACATTCCTGGTAAAAATCTTGGCATACATGCTCACAATGACACAGAAAATGCAGTAGCTAATTCTTTAACAGCTATTTTATCTGGCGCACGTCAAGTTCAAGGAACAATTAATGGACTTGGAGAAAGATGCGGCAATGCTAATTTAATATCATTAATTCCATCTATAGTTTTAAAAAAATCTTTTTCTGATAATTTTGAAATAAAAATAAATAAAAATAAAATCAAAACTCTGACGGAATGCTCAAGACTTTTGGATGAAATATTAAATAGAAAATCAAATAGAAGAGCAGCTTATGTAGGACCTTCGGCCTTTGCTCACAAAGGAGGTCTGCACGTTTCTGCTGTTTCTAAAGATCCAAAAACATACGAACATGTCGACCCTAGTTTGGTTGGAAATATTAGAAATATTATTGTTTCTGATCAAGCTGGCAGATCAAATATCATGTCGAGATTAACTAAATATGGTATCAAGATTGATAAAAACGATCCAAAAGTTCAAACTTTGTTGGAAGAGGTTAAGGGCAGAGAGTTTATTGGTTACTCATATGATGGGGCCGATGCTTCATTTGAATTATTAGCTAGAAGACTTTTAGATGAAATACCAAAATATTTAACTATTTCTAAATACGATGTTTCGGTTAAAAAGGAATCTAATGAAAAAATTAATTCCTTTGCAAAAGCTCATATTTTAGTTGATGGTCACGAAATTGTATGTGAAGGATCTGGTAATGGTCCCGTACACGCATTGGATAATGCAATAAGATCAAATGTAGATAAAGTTGGAAAATATTCAAAATATTTGAAAGATTTAAAATTAGTTGACTATAAAGTGAGAATATTAAATACAGGAACAAACGCAACAACACGAGTCTCTATTGAGAGCACTGATAGAGAAGGTAAAAGTTGGTTTACTATTGGTGTATCCCCAAATATCATTGAAGCTTCCTTCAAAGCTTTAATAGATAGTCTCGATTACAAACTTTATAAAGAAAAAGCACCAGCAAATAATTAATGAGCATAAAAAATGTTCACTTTATTTTGGCCAGACCACAAATGGGTGAAAATATAGGTTCTGTAGCGCGAGCTATTAAAAATTTTAACATAACAAAATTAAGAATTGTCAATCCAAAATGTAATTGGCCAAATCAAAAAGCAATAGCAATTTCGGTAGGTGCTAAAGATATTTTAAGAGTATCAAAAATTTATAATTCTATAGAAGAGGCGGTTGCTGATCTGGATGTAGTTTTTGCTAGCACTTCAAGAATAAGAAAAGTAAACAAAAAAGTTATTTCAATTTTAGAATTAAAAAAAAAAATAACAAATAAACAAAAAATAGGAATTCTTTTTGGACCAGAAAACTCGGGATTATCTAACGATGAAATTAATTGTGCTGACTATTTGGTAAAGATCCCTACTAATAATAAATTTAGTTCGATAAATTTATCTCACTGTGCAATACTGTTTTCTTTTGAATTATTTAAATATTTTTCAAATAAAAGTGTTGCATTTATCAATACATACAAAAGTTCACTTGCAAAAAAATCTCAAATAAACAAATTTATAAACTTTATTATACAAGAATTAGATAAAAGGGGTTTTTTACAGCCTAATCACAAACGAAAAAGTATGATAAGGAATATCAACAATATATTTCACAGAATGAATTTATCTGAACAAGAAATACGCATTTTGCTAGGAATTTTTGCAACTTTAAATGATTTTAATAAGAAAAGCTGAATTGACAAAAATCTTTCTTTGTTTATAAATCACTTTGAATAAAATATGACAAAAAGATTATCATCTAAGCACAAGGTTGACAGAAGACTTAAAGTGAACCTTTGGGGTAGACCAAAAAGTCCATTTAATACTCGCAATTATCCTCCTGGTCAACACGGCAAAAACAAGAGAGGAAAACCTTCGGATTACGGAATCCAACTAGAAGCTAAACAAAAAATGAAATTTTATTATGGAAATATTAACGAGAGACAATTTAGAAATGTTTATCGTAAAGCGTTACAGAAAAAAGGAAGCACAACAGAAAATTTGGTAGGTTTTCTTGAGAGAAGATTAGATACTGTGGCTTATAGGGCAAAATTTGCAACAACGGTATTTTCAGCTAGACAATTAATTAATCATGGACACATTAGAGTTAATGGAAAGAAAGTAAATATACCAAGTTATTTAGTTAAACCCGAAGATACGATAGAGATAAAAAATAATTCAAAAAGCCTCATTACTATTGTAGGCTCATTGGCAAGCAAGGAAAGAGAAGTTCCTGATTATATACAAATGGATGAAAAAACCAAAAAAGCTAGGTTAACAAGAGTTCCCAAGCTTTCTGAAGTTCCCTATCCAACTATCATGGAACCGAATCTAGTAATTGAGTATTATTCTAGGTAGCAAGAAATATATTGTTAAGAAGAACTTCATTAAATTTTGTAAATAATACACTTTCCAAAAATCCAAAATGGAAAATTGCCGATATTGGATGCGGATATGGACCAAATGAGTTCGCAACGGTGGTAGCTGATATTCAAGATCTTTCAAGCTTCTATAAGGAAAAAAATTTCGTAAAAATTAATGACAAAGAACTACCTTTTAAGGATAAGGAATTCGATTTTGTAATTTGTAGCCATGTCATTGAGCACGTGGAAGATTTTGAATTTTTTGTGAAAGAGTTAGAGAGAATTTCATCAAAAGGTTACATAGAATTGCCAACAAGATTGGGTGATAATATTGTTTTTGAAAACAAACAAGATCATATTTGGTGGTTTACATTTGATGATGTTATAAATGAAATTGTTGCTTCAAAGAGAAATCAATTAATGGATCCTTTTATCACAGTAGCTACGGCAAAATTATTTGAAAAAATGTTTAGAGAAAGTTTTGTATTAGAGTTGGCCTGGGAAGAAAAGATCGAATATAAAATTGATAATCAAATAAGAAATGACAATATAAAAAAAATATCTTTTTACAAATTAATAAAAAAGTTTTTTAGTAAAAAATTAAGAACCTTTTTTTAATAGCTTTGCTAATTATTTTTCATTTTTAAATGAAATTTGTTTCTCATTAAGTTTTGTTTGAAGCTCGCCATTTTCAAACATTTCTTTAACTATATCGCAGCCTCCAATAAATTCCTTTTTGATATATAGCTGTGGTATCGTGGGCCAATCGCTGTATTCTTTGATTCCTTCTCTTAATTCAGAATCTTCAAGTACATTGATTCCTTTGAAGTTTACTTCCAGATGTTTGAGGACATTTGATACAGCTAAAGAGAATCCACACTGAGGTATATCGGGAGAACCTTTCATAAAAAGGCAAACATTATTTTTTTCTATTATATCAGTAATTTTATTTTCTAAATTTTTGTTCATAACTTAAATTTCCAATGTATTTATTGCTAATGCATGTAGTTCGTTACCCATTTTACCCTTTAAAGCTTTATATACAATTTTGTGTTGTTCGATTTTACTTTTTCCAGAAAATGTTTTTGATTTTACTGTCGCCGAATAATGATTTTCATCACCTGCTAAATCCTGTATTGATATTTCGGCATCTGGTAAAGCCTCTTTAATTAAATTCTTAATTTCTTCTAATTTTAAAGTCATTTTGCTTTTTTGTATTTAATCTTTTTTAGAACTCTTAAAAATTCTTCTGAAAATAACATTCACCTTTTTGGTATGATACTTAAGATCAAACATTTTTTTCAATTTTTTTATACTAATTGTTTTAGTTAGCATTTTATCTTTGGCTAAGCTATCGTAAAGATCTATATTTTTTTTCCATGAATTTTGAGCATGTTCTTGTACTATTCTATAGGCTTTTTCTCGAGGAAAACCATGTTTAGTTAGTTCTATCAATATTCTTTGTGAAAATATAAGTCCCTTTGTTATTTCTAGATTTTTTAACATTTTTTTTGGATAAATGTTTATGTTTGTTAAAATATTTTTTAGACGATGAAGAGCAAAATCTAGAGTAACAGTGGCATCAGGTCCAATATTTCGTTCTACGCTTGAATGAGAAATATCTCTTTCGTGCCAAAGCGCAATATTTTCAAGAGAGGGCGCGACATAACTTCTAATTAGTCTAGTTAGACCCGTTATATTTTCACTTAATATTGGATTTTTTTTATGTGGCATGGCCGAGGATCCTTTCTGCTTTCTATGAAAGAATTCTTCAACCTCTTGAATTTCCGTTCTTTGTAAATTTCTTATTTCTATAGCAACTCTTTCGATCGATCCGGCGATGATAGCCAAAATCGAAAAGTAATAGGCGTGTCTATCTCTTGGTATTACTTGTGAAGAAATTGGTTCAACTTTTAATCTCAATTTTTTTGCTACAAAAGCTTCTATTTTTGGATCAATATTTGCGAAAGTGCCTACAGCACCTGAAATGGCACAGGTAGAGATTTCTTTGATCGCATTTTCAAGTCTTTTCTTATTTCGTTTAAATTCTTCATAATAGCTAGCAAACTTCAATCCAAAAGTGGTTGGCTCTGCATGAATTCCGTGGCTTCTTCCGACACATATTGTATTTTTATATTTTAGACTTTTGTTTTTTAGAACCTTTAATATTTCATCAATGTCCTTGTTTAAAATTTTGCTCGCTTGAACTAATTGAAAATTAAAACATGTATCCAAAACGTCCGATGAAGTCATGCCCTGATGTAAAAATTTTCCTTCTTTTCCAACTTTTTCAGTAATCGATGTTAAAAAAGCTATCACATCGTGGTGAACTTTATTTTCGATTTTGTGAATTCTGTCAACATTTATTTTACCTTTTTTTTTAACTTTCGAAGCCACACCTTTGGGAATTATTTTCAACTTTTCCATGGCTTGTGCTACAGCTATTTCTATATCCAACCATACTTCGTACTTATTCTTCTCTTCCCATATCTTAGCTATTTCTTTTCTTGAGTATCTTTTAATCATTTTTTGTAAGGTGGTTGATTATATTCTTTTTTAGATTTTGTAAATATTTCAAATCCATCATTTGTTACACCAACAGTATGTTCAAATTGTGCGGATAAAGACTTATCCTTGGTTACTGCTGTCCAACCATCATTAAGAACTTTGGTGTTATAAATACCTTCATTTATCATAGGCTCGATGGTGAATATCATACCAGTTTGTAATTTGATACCTTCGCCACTCTTTCCATAATGTAATATGTTTGGAGGTTCATGAAATTTATTACCAATTCCATGACCACAGAAATCTCTAACCACCGAAAAACCTTTTTTTTCAACGTGCGATTGGATTGTGTTACCTATATCACCTAATTTTGTACCATCCTTGATTACTGATATTGCTTTCATCAAAGATTCATATGTAGCTGAAACTAAGTTTTTGCATTTCGCTGAAACTTCCCCTACAAAAAACATCCTACTAGTATCTCCATGCCAGCCATCAACCATAGTCGTAACATCAACGTTAATTATGTCTCCTTCATTTAAATATTTACTTGTCGGCACTCCATGACAAACTACATGATTTGGTGATGTGCAACATGATTTTGGAAAACCTCTGTAAAAAAGTGGAGCTGAGTAACCTCCATTATCTTTTATAAATTCATAGCAAATTTTATCTATTTCATTTGTGGATATACCCGGTTTGATATAGGGGGTAACTTCATCTAATGTATCCGCCGCTAATCTGCCAGCTGTTTTTGTTTTATCGAAAGACTCTTTATAATTTTTAATCATAATTAAATTAGTTTTATTAAATTATTTAGTTTTATCTCTTCATTATTTATCTTACAATCATAACAGAGTACTCTTACGCCTGCTTTTATCGCCTTATCAAATGCCATTTTGTAGTTAGCGTCTATATTTTCAGCTATCTTAAAATTTTTACAATCCTGTCTCTGAATTAAATATAAAATACAGCAATCAAACCCTTTTTCTTTGGTAGAAATAAGTTCAAACAAGTGTTTTGTTCCACGATCAGTAACCGCATCAGGAAATTCAGCAATTTTATTATTTCTTTCAAGAGTAACATTTTTGACTTCCAAAAAACATTTTTCATTATTATTTGAAATCAAAAAATCAAATCTTGTATTGCTAGAAAATTTTACTTCAGTTCTTATATTATTATATTTGGCTAAACTTTTTATTTTTTTTAGGCTTAAAGCTTCATGAACAAGTCTATTTGTTAGCAGTGTATTTATGCCTATCAATTCATTATCTACTTTAATCATTTCAAGAGTATATTTTAATTTTCTGTTTGGATTGTTTGATTTAGATAACCAGGCTTTATTGCCTTGGGACGTTAATCCCAACATAGAACCTGTGTTTGGACAATGAGCGGTAATTATTTTATCTTTCAACTTTATATCTACAAAAAATCTTTTATATCTTTTAACAAAAGTTCCTTGTAATAATCTTTCTTTAAATTTCATTTAATATAAATATTATCAGATTATGAAAAAAACTAAAAAAAAAGTAACTGCTGCGATTATTGTGATTGGTAATGAAATTTTATCAGGAAGAACACAGGATATTAATGTTTCTTTTTTATCAAGATGGCTAAATAATTTGGGCGTAAGAGTTGTGGAAGTAAGAATTATTGAAGATGTGGAGAAATCAATAGTTGATTGCGTCAATGAAGTTAAAGATAATTTTGATTATATTTTTACCACTGGTGGTATTGGTCCAACGCACGATGACATTACTTCTAAATCTATAGCAAAAGCATTTAATTTGTCATACGGCTACCATAAAGAAGCGTATGATATTTTAGAAAAATATTATAAACCTGGTAAATTTAACAAAGGTAGAAAAAAAATGGCAAAAATACCAGATAAAGCTACATTAATTTATAATCCCTCTAGCGGAGCTCCAGGTTTTATAGTTAATAATATTTTCTGTTTGCCGGGCGTGCCATCTATTTTAAAATCTATGGTTGAGGGATTAAAAAATAAAGTTATTGGGGGTAAAAAAATTTTAAGCAAAACTATTAATGTCAGCGCAGTTGAAAGCGAAATAGCTGATCCTCTAGAAGATGTTCAAAATAACTTTTCTAATGTAGAAATTGGAAGCTATCCTTTTTTTAGATCAGGAAAGATCGGAATTTCTTTAGTGATTAGATCTACAGAAAAAAACCAAATTAAAGATTGCACTAAACAAATAAAAAGTTTCATTAGACAAAAAAATATTAAAATCGAAGAAGAGAAATAATTAAAATGCTTTATTTTGCGTACGGAAGTAATCTTAATCATCATCAAATGAAAAATATCAGATGCAAAGGATCAAAATTTTTGAAAATGTTTTTTCTAAAAGATTATAAATTATTATTTTGCCATCCTAATAAATTAAATAAGTATGGATATGGAAATATTGTTAAAAAAAAAGGATCTAAAGTACCCGGCGCAATTTGGAAAATTACAAAAAAACATGAAAAAATATTGGATCGTTATGAAGAATTTCCCAAATCATATCAAAAGAAATATTTTTACCTGAATGGAAAAAAGATCATGTTTTATATCATGAACGGCAGTTTTGTTAAAAAACCACCAAGAAGCTATTTAAATCTAATTATAGAGGGATATAAAAATTGTAATATAGATTTGAAATATATCAATAAATTTTAAATGATAATATTTAATTCAAGCCCCAAACCAACAATAGGAGTTGAAATTGAACTTCAGCTAATTGATGAAAAAGATTCAAGTTTAAAAAATATCGCACCCAAATTACTGACTGATATAGATAAAAAATTTTCAGATAATGTTAAATCCGAACTCATAGAGTCAATGATAGAAATAAACACCAATATTTGTTCTACTATTGAAGAAGCTGAGAGTAATATTATTGAAATTTTGACGCATCTTGAAGAAGTTTTAAAAAATTACAAAACGAATATAAATTGTACTAGCCTTCATCCATTTTCCATAGGAAAGAATCAAATTGTTACGAATAACCTTCGTTATCAACGTATAATGAAAGACCTACAGATAATCGGAAAACGTTTTATCACACAAGGACTTCATGTGCATATAGGTATTAGTAATAATGAAAAAGCAATTCGAGTTAATAATGCATTAAGAATATATTTGCCATTGCTTCTTGCTCTTTCAACTTCTTCACCTTTTTACGAAGGCGAAGATACCGGCCTCTATTCTTATAGAACAAAACTTTTTGAAGCTTTACCATTAGCGGGCATGCCAGACTATTTGAATGATTGGAATCATTTTGTAAATTTAACAGAACAATTACAAAATGCCGGCATTATAAGCTCAGTAAAAGATCTATGGTGGGATGTTAGACCCCATCCCGGATTTGGTACTGTTGAAATAAGAGTTTGTGATATTCCAATAAATTTCAAAGAAATTCTTTCTTTAGTTGCTTTAATACAAGCTCTTGTCGTGACTCTAGAAAATACAAGTTCTTATCCCGATACTCATATTCAGATTCTTCAATCAAATAAATGGCAAGCCGTACGTTATGGTTTAGAAGGAGTTTTTGTTGAGCCAAAAACATTTAAAAAAATCGCTATAAGAAAAGCGATTGAAAATCTTTGCATAATGATAGAGCCTGCTGTCATTACTTTGGGCTCCAAAAAATATATAAAAACAGTAGAAGAAATATTAAATCAAGGCACAGGATCAACAAAACAACGAATGCTGTATAATAAATCAAATGATTTTGGATATATGATGAAATCATTAAAGGATTTGTTTTATCAATGAGTATTAATATTTTATATTTTACCCTGTCACAGATAAAACATATTCCATCTAGATAATAAATGTTGAAACATATTTTATTAAACATTAAAGAATTTTTGTAAAATGCCAACCAGAGCCATTGTCACTTTAGCTGACAGCAATTACTTTGAATTACTTTTAGAGCTTATTGCTTCAATAAAATCGCATAAAGAGAGTGAAAATGTTTGTATATGCATTTTAGATGCAGGATTAAGTGAAAAACAATTAGGTATATTAAAAAATAAATCACATTTAATTAGAAAAGCAAAATGGGATATAAACGTTCCTGCGCATAAAGTGAAAGAAAAAGAATGGCTTAAAAGTCAAGTGTCCAGAGCTTTTTTGCCAAATTATTTTCCAGAATTTGAAAAATATCTTTGGATTGATTGCGACGCATGGGTAAATTCTTGGGATACTGTAGAATTATATTTCAAGGCTTGTGAAAATGGAAAGCTTGGGATTACACAAACAATTGGTCCGGGTTATAGAGTATTAAGTAGAGTTCAATGGGTTTTTGGAAAACTAGCACTAATCAAATCACAAAATTATAAACATGCAAAGAAATCTGGTTTTTCTGAAACTACAGCAAGAAAACTTGCTTTTGCACCACATTTAAATATTGGTGTCTTTTCCTTGGAAAATAAATCCAAATGTTGGAAATTATGGCAGGAAATTTTAACTAAAGCACTTTCTTCTGGTGGAATTTTTGGTTCTGAAGGATTAGCCATGAATATAGCAGTGTATGACAAAAATGTTGATGTTGAATTTTTACCTCTTTCATGTAATTGGATTGCTAGTAATGTTTTACCTAAATTTGATGAAGAGAAAAAAACTTTTGTAGAACCCTATTTACCTCATAAGGAAATAGGAATAATGCACCTAGCAGCGGGTATTTGGAAAGATGATAAGGATATGAGAACTGATAAAAATGTTAAAATATCAATCCAAACAATACAAGGATCAAAGTTAGATAAAAGCTTAAGATATGGCTATTGAGTTTTTGCTTGTCGTATCATAAATAGTAAGTATTTAAACGAGCCCTCGTGGTGAAATTGGTAGACACAAAGGACTTAAAATCCTTGCCCATTAGGGAGTGCCAGTTCGAGTCTGGCCGAGGGCACCAAAAAGGTATAAACTATGAAAATTCTAATTTATTTATTAACATTTTTATTATTTTTTTCTCCAACTACAGCTAAGGAATTTAGAATTGATCTCAGTGATGAGGGCATGAAGCTTTTAAAGAAAAAAGGTTTTGGTAAAAAAACTATTTATACCAACGGTAAAGATGATAAAGGTTATTATTTAAAAGCTGTGGCAGATTCAGGCGCAACAGGACTTGGTATTGAAATTGAAAATAAAGAACTTCTTAAAGCAATGCCTTTTTTAAATGTTACATTTAAGATTGAGCAAGATTTTTCAAATATTGACCAAACAACTAAAGATGGTCATGATTGGGCAGCTAGAGTAATGGTCGGTTATGGCAAAAAAATTGGATCTAAGTTACTGAGTTTGTCTCATTCGTCTTTTTTGGAAGAAGGCTTTCTCCAACAAAGTCCATGGACTAAAGGTAGTCGTGACTATGTTATCTCGAACGATAAGAGTGGAGAGTGGCATACGCGTAAAGTTAATGTAAAAGAATTACTTGAGAATACTCACAATATTTCTTTTACTAATTTTCTTGCCATATTTTCAGACTCTAACAACTCAAAACAGAAAATTATTGCATATTACCGAGATATATATTTTAGCGATAATTGATAACGTGCTAATATGATTTCAAAAAAAATACATTTTGCTATAGACACAAATGTAAAAGCTGACACTTCACAAAAAGTTCTTTTAAAAAGATATAAAAATTACTTGCCAAATCAATCAGACGTCATAGTTGTTATTGGTGGAGATGGTTTTATGCTTAAAACATTAAAAAAATATCAAAAATACAATAAACCTTTTTATGGAATGAATAGAGGTACCTTTGGTTTTTTAATGAATAAATTTAAATCAAAAAATATTGAGAAATTTATTTCTAGAGCAAAAACAATCTCAATTTCAGTTCTTGAGATGCACGCTAATACAATAAATAATGTAAAAAAAACTGCGATTGCTATTAATGAAATTTCATTATTGAGACAAGGGAGACAGGCAGCTTCTTTACAAATTTCTAATGGTAAAAAAATTGTAATTAAAAAACTAATCTCCGATGGAGTTTTGGTTTCTACTCCAGCGGGAAGTACTGCCTACAATTTATCAGTTCATGGTCCAATTTTATCTTTAGATTCAAAAAAACTTGCAATTACTCCCATCAGTCCATTCCGACCAAGGAGATGGAAAGGTAAAATAGTATCTTCTTCTTCGTTAATTAAAATTAAGAACCTAAATAAAATAAAAAGACCAATAAGTGTTGTCGCTGATAATGTAGAAGTAAGAAATATTAATAATGTTAAAATAAGAATAAATAATGATATGAAATTTAAATTGCTTTATGACCCAAACAATAGTTTGAATAAAAAAATAAAATTAGAACAATCAATGAGAAGATAAAAAAGGTATTAAGAATTTATGATACAACAACCTACAATTGCTGTTCAAACATCTAATAACGGTATTTCTCGTATAACTCTTAATGAACCTAAGACCTATAACGCTCTTTCTTTGAATACACTTAATTTGTTGATAAAGGCTTTTCAAAATTTTCACGAAGACGAAAAAACAAGAGTAATTATTATTGAAGGATCTGGAAAGGGTTTTTGTGCTGGTCACAATCTGAAAGAAATTAATTCATTAAAAGGAAAATTTGATTATCAAAATTTATTCAATTTATGTTCTGAGTTGATGTTAAAAATAGTTAATAATAATAAACCAGTCATAGCCAAGGTACACGGCGCGGCTTTTGCCGCTGGCTGTCAGTTGGTTGCAACTTGTGATCTAGCTTTAAGTACGAACGATGCAATGTTTGCTACACCCGGAGTTAACATAGGTCTTTTTTGTAGCACTCCTATGGTTGCCATAAGCAGAAATGTTTTCCGTAAAAAAATAATGAAAATGTTACTTACGGGCGAATCTGTTACTGCTCAACAAGCTAAAGAAATTGGACTTATTAATGATCATTACGAAAATTCTAAACTAGAAGAGGAAGTTTTAAGATTGGCTGATAAAATTTCTTCTAAATCTAATAAAATAGTTAAAATTGGCAAGGAAGCTTTTTATAAACAATTGGAAATGCCATTAGATGAAGCTTATAAATATACAAGCAAGGTTATGTGTGAGAATATGATGACCTTGGATGCCAAGGAGGGTATCTCAGCCTATTTAGAGAAGAGAAATCCTAATTGGAAAAACAGTTGATGTAATATCAGAGCAAGCTTCACGAAAAATTATTAAAGAAGTTAAAACGAGTTAACTAAAGTTATTATGGATAGTTTATTCACAAATAATAAATTAATGAAAGAAATTCTTATTTCTTCCAAAAACATAGCAATGGTAGGAGTCAGTTCGGTTAAAGAAAAAGAAAATGTTATCTCTATTAAGAGACGACCCTCAATTATTGTGATGAAATATCTTCAAGAATTCGGCTACAAAATAATACCAGTAAATCCGATTTCTGTAGGTAAGGAAATATGTGGAGAGGTAACCGTTTCAAAATTGGAAGATATTACTATACCGATAGATATAGTTAACGTTTTCAGACCATCTCAAGAAACCCCTTTAATAGCCAAGCAAGCAGCAAAGATTGGAGCAAAAACATTGTGGTTACAATACGGTATCCATGATTTAGAGGCGCAAAAAATTGCTGATTCAGAAAATATTAATTACGTTGCAAATAAGTGTATAAAACAAGAATATCAAAAAATATTTTTAAAAATGAGTCCAGTTTTTCCAGTTCTTCAATAATATATATGATAAGAATTACAAAAAAATGAAAAAAGAATATTACACTGAGGAATTAGAAAAACCGATTAACGATAAAACGAGAGCGTTGAAAAATCAAAAATTTTTTACCGCTGGATCAATTGTTATGATGTTTATAGTGCTAATCATTATGTATTTTATTCTTGCATAAAATCAAATGGTTAATTTAATCGAAATAGAAAAAAAATATCCTAATAAAATTAAACCGGAAGGATTTCTAGAGATTTATGATAAGTATTTTAAAGATTACCAAGATAAGGAAATTAAAATTTTAGAAATAGGAGTCGACAAAGGCGAAAGTTTGAGAGTATGGCGTGAATATTTTTCTAAAGCTATAATTTGTGGACTCGATATCGATAAAAAAGATTTTGAAATTGAGAACGTTGATATAATTGTTGGCGATCAATCAAATTTGGATATTTTAACTAAGATTGTTAGTAAATATGGATCGTTCGACATTATTATCGACGATGGTAGCCACAGAAATGAACATGTAATTAAATCTCTTGAATATTTATTTGATTATTTAAATTACGACGGTTTTTATATTGTTGAAGATTTACAAACATCGTACTTTCCTAGATATGGAGGAAGCAGGTATAATTTATTAAAAGGCGCGACTTCTATGAATTATATAAAATCTATGACGGATTCAATTAATTATGAACAAAACGACAAACCTTTTTATAAAAAAAAAAAATATGATGGAATTATTAAATATGTTCATTTTTATCAAAATCTTGCAGTAATTAAAAAAGGAAAAAGCGCAAAGATTTACTACAAAGATTCAATAAAACAAAATTCTTTGATTGAGGCTTTAAAAAAATTTATTTCATATTTTTACAGATAAAAACTTTATGAAGGTCGTCGTTCTTAAAAATGACAGTATAGGAGATATAATTCACTCTCTGCCTAGCATTAATGAAATATTAGTCAAACATAATTCTGACGACATTTATTTTTTTTTATCTAAAATTAATCAGTATACTTTTTTTTTCTTTAAAAAATCTAATACACATCTAAAAATTTTTAATTATTCTTTATCTTTTATAGAAAAAATTAAAATTTTTTTGTTTTTTTTATTTAATAAAATCGATACTGCCTACATATTATGTCCCAAAAATTTTTATTTTTATTTGCCATTTTTTTTTAGAAATACCAAATTTAGTGGTTTATGCTTAAATGCTAACAATAATAAATTTAGACCATTGATTTTTATGAGGAAATATTTGTATTTTTATTTAATTAATGACAGAACTTTAGAGGGAAAAAGAGAATCCTTAAAGAATCTTCAATTAAAATTAGTTAATGAAGGTAAAATAATTCGTAGTGAAAATAGACTCAATTTAAAAATACCCCCAGAGAACGAAACTAATTTTAAAACACCAAATAAGTATATTTTTTTTCATTTTAAAAGCGATATTTTTGAAAATCTTAATTGGGATGAAAAAAAAATTAGTAATTTTTTAAATAACTTATCCGATATTCACGATGTCTTATTTATAACTGATATAGAAGGTAATAATTATGTGAATTTTTTTATGGAAAAATTTAATTTCTACGATTATGATAAGAATGAATATTTTTCGCGCAACTCTAAAATTACCTATCTTCATAGAATTGTCGGTTTGGAATTATTCAGAATTATTGCTAATTCAGCAAAAACTATTGCTCCACATAGCTCTTTTACAAATTTGAGTAGTTTTTATAATATTCCAACTATTGATTTGTTTTACATGAAAAGCTTAAGCAAATCTGATTTACAAAGTTATAGAAATGCAGCTAGAGAATTTTCACCCTTTAATAAAAAATATTTTCGTTTAATTCCATCAATTGATTATGACAAAACAATTAAAAAAATTTTATTGTTTTCTAAAAAATATGAGTAAGATTGAATCATAAAATGATAATATCGATCAAAAAAGAAAAAGCATTAAATGTAAAAAAATCTACCCATAACGCAAAGAAGTGGTGTTTGGTCCATATTGGTAATGACATAACTTATGGTCTAGCTTTTGTTGCCGCTGAGCTTTTGAAACATAAACATAAAATTATGTGGTTAGATGGAGATGATAAAATTGATGAACTTAATAAAAAAATAAAGGATTTTTCACCTGATTATGTTTGTTTTGGTCCGCTTTCAACAGAATTTAAACGTTCTTTAGAATTGGTTGATTCATTTAAAAAAACATTACACTCATTAAAAAGTGTATTTGGAGGAAAACATGTTCTGGCAATTCCAGATGAAATAAAAAAAAATGAAAACATAGATTATTTGGTTTGGGGCCCAGTTTATGAAACAATCGATAAAATTATTAACAGTCCACCCAAAACTTATATTAAAGGCTCACCAACTTTTCCTCATAATATGCAACCGGCTCTGAAAGAATATTTTGAACAAGTTCCTCGTATGGGAAAAAGAGAACGAAAATATATTATGTCTCATTTTGGTTGTGTTTATAATTGTTCGTTTTGTTGTACGAGTCTTACTCGTCAGTCATATGGTCCCAAAGCTTACACAGAATATTGGTTAGCACGTAGACCTATTAAAAATATGATAGATGAAGCTAAGTTATTTTTAAAATTTTATACTAAGGAAGTTTCTTTTGAAGATGATGACGTTTTGTATGATACGCATGAGGGAGCTGAGGGTACGCGTTGGTTAAAAAAATTTACAGAATTATGGAAAAAGGAGATTAATCTGCCTATGTTTGCTAATGTTACTCCACAAACCGTAGTTAATGCTTCCAATGAAGCATTAGTGGCTTTAGCAGATCTTGTAGAAACGGTTCAAATGGGGGTTCAAACAACGCAAGGTGATTCAAGCAGATTATTTAATAGACACTTTCAAGATGAAGCTCAAGTTATAGAAGCGTGTAAAATATTAACGGAGCATGGTATTAAAGTTAAATTAGAAGTTATAGTTGGGTTGCCTAATATAGATGGATTGGTTCCAGATCCTGTGACTGATTCAGTTAGAACTATTCAGATGTGCCAAAGGATAAGCCGAGAGGTGCCTTCAGGTATGACGTGGACATCATGTTTTCCGTTGATGCTTTATCCAGGAACTGTTCTCTGGAAAAAATGTATAAAAGCTGGTGTTCCATTAAGCGAAGCTTGTGAATTTGAATGGCATAGTGGCGAAGGTTCAATAAAATTTGATCCACTAACAATGAAACGAATAAAAAATATGACGAAAATGGCAACTATGTTTATAAAATATGATATGAGCGAAAGATGGATAAGAGCTTTGATTGACGTGGACTTAAATGATTCTTCGTCAAAACAACTTAGCGAAAGTCAGTATTTGGAAAGTTTAAAATTTAGATTGGGTAATAAAATAGAAGAAGAATTTGATGAAATACTAAAAGGCATGAACTTTAAATACTAATTGTGAATGAAAATTTTTCATCAGTGGATTAAGCAACTTTTTTAGTGCAAGTTTTTAAGGTCAATCAATCGATGATTAAATTTAAAAAATTTTTATTTTTTATATGATTGTAATTTGGTTGTAATAAACGTTATTTTGTTAATTTATTTTATACTTACACAAAATATAGATGGGAATTCAACAAGTTTAAGTTTGATCAAAGCAAATATATAAATCATATTAATCAAACTTTAGGTTAAAAATAAATTTAAATTTTTTTAATCTAATATTGTTAACAATAATAAGAAGAGGAATAATAATGAAAAAAACACTTAAATATTTGTTTTCATTGTTTGCTGTAGCTGCACTGGCGTTCACATTTGCGTGTGACCAGGGAGCGCAGCAAGGTAAAAGCAAGTCAAAAACTTTGACAAATACCAAAGGAAAAGGTTTTGTAAGATGCGGTGTTTCTCAGGGTCTTCCGGGATTCTCTAATGCTGACGAGTCAGGAAACTGGTCAGGCGTTGACGTTGACGTTTGTAGAGCTGTAGCTGCAGCCGTACTTGGTGATGCAGATAAAGTTAAATATATTCCATTAAGTGCGAAGGAGAGATTTACAGCTTTAACATCTGGTGAAATTGATATTTTATCAAGAAACACTACATGGACGTTATCACGTGATGCTGATATCGGTTTAACTTTTGTAGGTGTGAATTTTTATGATGGTCAAGGTTTTATGGTCAGAAAAAATTCAGGTATTACTTCTACAAATGATTTCCAAAGTGGACTTTCAGCGTGTGTGAACATTGGAACTACAACCGAGTTGAACATGAGAGACTTTTTCACATCAAAAGGCATTTCGTACGAACCTGTTGTGTTTGAAAAGGCAGATGAAGTTGTAGCAGCTTATGATTCAGGGAGATGTGATACTTATACTACTGATAAGTCTGGTTTAGCAGCTCAAAGAACTAAGATGCAAAACCCAGATGATCATATTGTATTACCAGAAACAATTTCTAAAGAACCACTTGGACCAGTTGTTCGTCAGGGTGATTCAGTTTGGGAAGATATAGTTCGTTGGTCATTAAATGTTATGATAGAAGCAGAAGAATACGGTGTTAATTCTTCAAATGCTGACGCTATGAAATCTTCAGAAAATCCAGCAATTAAAAGACTTGTTGGAGCTGAAGGCGAGTTAGGAGCAGCTTTAGGTCTAGGTAACGAATGGAGTTACAACATAATTACACAAGTTGGTAATTATGGTGAAAGCTATAAACGTAATATAGCAGACACTGGTATTTTGCCTGACAGAGGTCCAAATCAACTTTGGACTAAAGGTGGTATTCTTTACGTTCCACCAGCAAGGTAATTATATCTAAAAAGTTATTAAAAAAGGGCTAGATTTTTCTAGCCCTTTTTTTTATCTTAGATACATTAGATGGATATTAAAAATACAACCAAACTCTTTACTAGTTTCTTTGATGCCAATCCAAGGTTTAAAAATTACTTACCTCAAGCTTTAACACTTTTTTTTATTATATTTGTTATCGGATACTTTACTTACAACGCCCAAGTTAATATGGATAACAGAGGCATTGACTTTGGTTTTCGTTTTTTAGGTGAGGAATCTTCATTTGATATACAATTTAGTTTAATAGAGTACAGTGGCGCTAGTACTTATGCCAGAGCTTATCTAGTAGGACTTTTAAATACAATTTTAGTTGCTGTTATAGGTATATTTTTTGCAAGCATCCTAGGTGTTGTTATTGGAATTTCAAGGCTATCTTCAAATTATTTAATTGCAAAAGTTGCTGAATGGTACATAGAAATATTTAGAAATATTCCTCTGTTGTTACAATTGTTTTTTTGGTATTTCGCCGCGTTAAGGGCTTTACCTTTGCCAAAAGAGGCAATTAACTTTTTTGATATTTCATATTTGTCAGTAAAAGGCTTTTATGTTCCTAAGTTTGTATGGACCAATTTTGATATTTTTTTGTATTCAGTAATTGCATCGATAATTGCAATAATTTTTGTACTAAAATATGCTAAAAAACAACAAGAACAAACAGGAAGACGAATACCTTCTTTTTTTATTTCTGTTGGAATAATTATATTAATTCCTTCATTTACGTTTTTGTTCGGCGGTGTATCCTTAACTTTTGAATATCCAGTTCTTAAACAGATGTCCGAAACCATTTACAATTATGTAGGTGGGGTGAGTATAATTCCTGAATTAATGGCCTTGGCCTTGGCATTATCATTATATACTGCAACTTTTATCGCTGAATGCGTTAGAGCAGGAATTTTAGGTGTGACCAAGGGGCAAAAAGAAGCAGCAGCATCTATTGGTTTAACTCCCGCACAAGTTCTGAGGTTAGTCATAATGCCTCAGGCTTTAAGAATAATTATACCACCAACAACTAACCAATACCTAAATTTAACCAAAAACTCCTCTTTAGCTGCCGCTATAGCATATCCTGATATTGTTTTAGTTTTTGCAGGAACCGCAATGATGCAAACAGGAAGGGCAATTGAAATAGTTTCAATTACCATGCTCACGTATTTGAGCTTGAGTATAATAATTTCAATTTTTATGAACTGGTACAATAAAAAAATGGCCATCAAGGAAAAATGATAAAAAAATTAAATTTTTTAGGCACACCCACCAGAGATAAATTAAATCTATTTGTTTCAGCGGGTACGTTATTGTTTGTTTTAGGCATAATTGATGTAATTCTTAATTCATTTTTTGAAACGAACATTACATCTTTTTTACCAAGGTGGATAAATTATTTTACACCATTGGTTTTTAGTTTTGTCGGACTTCATTGTATCAGAATTGAATTTTCAGGTATCGGACAATTAGATAGATTGAATAAAAATATAAATTCAAACTGGTTTAATGCCATACTAACTTCGTTAATTATCTTTGTATTGATAAAAAATATTCCACCTTTGCTAAATTGGTTGTTTTTCGACGCAGACTTTATAGGAACTTCGAAGGAAGAATGTTCTCGTGAGGGTGCATGTTGGATTTTTATTAAAGTTTGGTTTGATAGATTAATATATGGACTGTATCCAAACTCAGAAATTTGGAGAATTAATCTTTCTTTTTTAATGTTGATTGGTTTAGTAATATCCGCATTTTTTGTTGCTCCAAAAATTAAAAAATATATAATTATTTTCCTTTTATTTATTTTTCCATTTATAGCTATTAATTTAATTTCTGGAGGAAATTTTGGGCTTGAATGGGTGGAAACACCAGCGTGGGGTGGATTATCTCTCACATTTATTATTTCAATTTTTGCTCTACTATTTTGTTTTCCTGTAGGAATGTTCTTAGCTTTAGGAAGAAGATCTTCAGCTCCAATCGTTAGATATTCATCAATCGGGTTTATTGAATTTTGGAGAGGCGTTCCTTTAATCACAGTTTTATTTATGGCTTCAGTAATGTTTCCAATGTTTTTACCTGACGGTGTTTATATGGATAAACTTGTACGAGTTATAATAGCCATTACACTCTTTGAAGCAGCTTATATGGCAGAGGTTATACGCGGCGGCCTTCAGGCACTTCCAAGGGGGCAGTATGATGCTGGAAAATCTTTAGGTATGGGATATTGGAGAATGCATTTGTTGGTAATTCTGCCACAAGCATTAAAACTTGTTATACCGGGTGTAGCTAATACATTTTTAGCTTTGGTAAAAGATACTCCATTAATTTTGGTTGTGGGTTTGCTTGAATTAGTAGGTATGATAGATATGGCAAAAACAAATCCTGAATGGCTTGGTTTTGCAACCGAAGGGTACGTTTTTGCAGGTGTTGTTTTTTGGATTATTTGCTATTCTATGAGCAGATATAGCCAATATTTAGAAAGAAAATATAAAACAGATAGATAAAAATTATGTCAGATCAAATAATAGAAATGCTAGATGTAAATAAGTGGTTTGGTGATTTTCAAGTTTTAAAAAATATAAATCTTAAAGTTTCTCAAAAACAAAAAATAGTGGTTTGTGGTCCTTCAGGTTCGGGGAAATCTACCTTAATAAGATGTATTAATAGATTAGAAGAACATCAAAAAGGAAAAATTATTGTTGATGGTATTGAGTTGTCCGAAAACACAAAAAATATTGAAAAAATAAGAGCCGAAGTAGGAATGGTTTTTCAACAATTTAATTTATTTCCACACCTATCAATTTTGGATAATTGCACTTTGGCACCAATATGGGTTAAAAAAACACCAAAAACACAAGCTGAAGAAATGGCAATAAAACAATTGGAGAAAGTACAAATATCAGATCAGGCAAAAAAATTTCCAGGACAATTATCGGGGGGGCAACAACAAAGGGCAGCAATAGCCCGCGCTTTGTGTATGGAACCTAAAATTATGCTTTTTGATGAGCCGACCTCGGCTTTAGATCCAGAAATGATTAAAGAGGTTTTAGATGCAATGGTAAATTTAGCAAAAGGTGGAATGACCATGATAGTGGTTACTCATGAGATGGGTTTTGCGAAAGAAGTTGCTGATGAAGTAATTTTTATGGATGAAGGCATGATTGTTGAAAAGGCAGAAACCAAAGAATTTTTTGCTAATCCAAAAAGTGACAGAACTAAACTTTTCTTGAGTCAAATATTGTAGTTTTTAATTTTTGATGTCAAGACTATTCAAAATTTCAGTAGCACTGATATTTTTTGTTGTTCCATTTACTGCAAATTCTCATGTTCAGCATTATAAAAATTTAGGTGGTATTGAATTTGATATTTACCGAAACAGTAATCATATTGGTTCGCATATTTTCTCTTTTGAAAAATCAGGAGATCAATTATTCGTCAGAAGTGAGATCAAATTTAGTATAAAAAAGTTTGGTATTACTCTTTATGAGTATTATGCTGAAGGAACCGAGGTGTATGAAGAAAATCAGCTAGTTAAATTCATTTCAACAACTAATCAAAACGGAAAAAATAAATACGTAAACATGATATTTAATGATGATAAGTATCATATTGATGGCTCTTCATATAAAGGAGAGGCTCCCAAGCATTATTTAATTGGCACATGGTGGAATCACAGTATGGTTGATGCTGAAGCACAAATTAGTGCAGTTTCAGGAAGAATAATCAAGCAAAAGGTTAAATTTTTAGGCAAGGAAAAAGTAAAAATTGGTGTTAATTACTACAATACTTTGCACTATAACTTTTCATCAGTAGATAAAAAACTTAATAAGAATAAAAAATTGAACACAGATGTGTGGTATGATGAAAAAACTCTCAACTGGATTAAGGCGTCATTTAATAAAAAAGGCAAATGGGAATACAAACTTAAATCAATTTGGTAAATTCTAAAATTTCTTCGATTTTTTGTCGAGAATTTATTATAGAGTCAAGTTATTTATACTATAAAAGGTATCTATTGTGATACAGATCAATGAAAAAATACTTATTTTTATTAAACAAATCCAACAAAAAAAGTTTATTTAAGGGTTGCAATGAAAATAAATTTAATGTTCAATTCATAGAGTATTAATTTTTTTAGAGGGGTATCATGGAGGGGAATTTCAATTGCCATTTAGGTAAAAAGCTGCGCATGAGAAGGTTAGCGCTAGGTTTAACACAAACAAAAGTCGCTCAAGCAATAAACGTAACATTTCAACAGATTCAAAAATACGAAAAAGGAACAAATGGAATTAGTTCTTTAAGAATTATGCAATTAGCAAATTTTTTAAAGGTTTCAGTATTATATTTTTTTGATGATTTTCCTAACTATTCTGGAGAATTGAATGTAAAACAAGCAACTGAAGGCGAGAACTTAAATTATTCTTTTTTGGCAAAATTATTTGCAAATCTATCAGAACAACAAAAAGAGAGCATATTGCAGGTTCTCAAAAATACAAGAAATTTGGAAAAAACGGGTTAAACAGTTGGCTCCTCGGGCAGGACTCGAACCTGCGACCAATTGATTAACAGTCAACTGCTCTACCAACTGAGCTACCGAGGAATAGTAACAACATACTTTTTTTTAAGAACAAAACAACATGAAATTTGGAGGCCACGCCCAGAATCGAACTGGGATAAAAGGATTTGCAATCCTCTGCGTAACCATTCCGCCACGTGGCCAATTTTATAACAAAATTGTTTAATTCAATTCTTTGTTTTTTACCAAATTATTATATGTTTGTATAAAATGCAAAATTCAAATTATAGTCATATCGAAATAGAAAACGAAATATACAACTATTGGGAAAAAAATAAATTCTTTAAACCTAAAAAAAACTCAAAAAAACGTTTTTCTGTAGTAATACCACCTCCAAATGTAACCGGAAGCTTACATATGGGTCATGCATTAAATAATTCATTGCAAGATTTACTAGTTCGTTTTTATCGTATGAATGAATATGAAACATTGTGGCAACCAGGAACTGACCATGCAGGTATTGCTACACAGGCGATTGTTGAAAAAAAATTGGCAGAAAAAGGAATAAGCAAAAGTCGACTTGGTAGAGATAAATTTGTTGAGGAAGTTTGGAAATGGAAGGAGCAATCTGGGGATCAGATTATTAATCAACTTAAAAAATTAGGATGTTCTTGCGATTGGTCACGTAACAGATTTACTATGGATAAGGATTTATCACAAGCAGTTATAAAAACTTTTGTTCAACTCTACAAACAAAAAATAATTTACAAAGATACTAAATTGGTTAATTGGGATACAAAATTAGAAACTGCTATATCTGATCTAGAAGTTGAGCAAAAAGAAGTCCAATCAAATCTTTATTATATAAAATATAAAATTGTTGATGAAAAAAATTCAATCACAATAGCTACTACTAGACCCGAAACTATGATTGGAGATACTGCTGTGGCTGTAAATCCGAAAGATCCACGATACATGAATTTTATCGGAAAGAAAGTTTTACTTCCAATTACTGAGAGAGAAGTAAAAATAATTTCAGATAATTATGTCAAAATAGACCAAGGTTCCGGAGCTCTTAAGGTTACTCCAGCTCATGATTTTAATGATTTTGATATCGGCAGGAGGCACAACTTAGAGTTTATAAATATTTTTGAAAAAAATGGCAAGTTGAACAATAACGCTCCTGTTAACTTTGTTGGTCTAGATCGTTTTGAAGCTAGAAAATTAATTTTAAGATTACTTAAAGAAAAAGAATTATTGGAAAAAATTGAAAATATTAAAAATGTTATACCCTATGGTGATCGATCAAACTCAATTATAGAACCATTGATGACTGAACAATGGTTTGTTAATGCTAAATTTTTAGCAAAAAAAGCAATAGATGTTGTTAAAAAAAAAAAGACAAATTTTTTCCCAAATAATTGGTCAAAAACTTATTTTAATTGGATGAATAATATTCAGCCTTGGTGTATTTCAAGACAATTATGGTGGGGACACAGAATTCCCGCATGGTACACAAAAGATAAAAAAATTTTTGTTGCGGAAAATGAACAGGAAGCAAAAAAAATTTCCTACAAATATTACAATAAAAATGTTGAGTTAAAGAGAGATGATGATGTTCTTGATACGTGGTTTTCATCTGCACTATGGCCATTTGCTACTTTAGGATGGCCAAAAAATACTTATGAATTAAAAAGATTTTATCCGACATCAGTGCTTGTAACTGGTTTCGATATAATTTTTTTTTGGGTTGCCAGAATGATGATGATGGGAAATCATTTACTTAAAAAAGTACCTTTTTCTAAAGTTTACGTCCATGCTCTTGTTAGAGACGAAAAAGGTCAAAAGATGTCCAAATCCAAAGGCAATGTTATTGATCCTCTTGATATTATAGATAAATACGGTGCTGATTCATTAAGATTAACATTAATTTCTATGGCTGCCCCAGGCAGAGATGTAAAACTTTCTGAGGATAGGGTTAAAGGATACAGGAATTTTTTGAACAAAATATGGAATGCAAATAAATTTTCTAAATTAAACAAATGTAAATTAACTAGAAAAATTAATATGAAAAAAGTTAAACTGGATGTAAATAAATGGATTTATTACGAATTAATAAAAACAAAAGAAGATGCACACCAATATATATCAAAATTTAGATTCGATGAAGCTGCGAAGATTATTTACCAATTTGTATGGCATTCATATTGTGATTGGTATATCGAATTTTTGAAACCAATTTTTGACTCTAAGAACAAAATAAATGTTGAAGAATCACGTAATATGGCTAGTTATATTCAATCTGGCATACTAACTTTATTGCACCCATTTATACCGTTTTTTACAGAAAAAGTTTGGCTAGATTTTAACTTTAATAAATTCTTCAAAACTTCTTTAATGTTCAAAAAATGGGATTTAAAACCACAATTTAATTTTCGTAAAAGTTATGATAAAATTGATTGGTTGATACAGTTAGTTACTAGTATAAGATCAACCAAGGTGAATTTAGAAGTTTCTCCAGGATCATTTCTAGATATTTCTATCAATGAGTTGAAAACTCCTAAAAAAAATATAATTAATGATAATATAAATCTATTTAGAAGGATAGGAAGAATCTCAAATATACACGAATCAAAAATAAACAGAAATGGAATAAAAATTATTGTTGGTGGTGAAACTATAATTCTGTATTTTGATCAAAGTTTAGACCTGCATAGTCAAAAAAGAAAAATATATAAAAATGTTAAAAATTTAGAAAGGAAGGTAGCTTCACTATCTGACAAATTAGAAAATAAATCTTTTTTGAAAAATGCCCCCAAACAAATTATTAAAAAAGAAAGAAAAGCCTTAGTAGGTTATGGCATCGAACTTAAAAAGTTGAATAGCATTATAAATAGTATTAAAGATTAATTATGAAATTTAATAAAGCAAAATTACCAAGCAGACATGTATCGGTAGGCATTAAGAGTGCTCCACATAGATCTATGTACTATGCTATGGGTCTCACCAATGCGGACATCGAAAAACCTTTCATTGGTGTTGCAACCACCTGGAACGAAGCTGCGCCTTGTAACATAACTCTTTCTAGACAAGCTCAGTCAGCTAAAAAAGGTGTAAAGTCTGCTGGTGGCACTCCAAGAGAATTCACAACCATTACTGTAACTGATGGTATAGCAATGGGCCATGCTGGAATGAAATCTTCATTAATAAGCAGAGAGGTAATAGCTGACTCCATAGAACTTACTATGCGAGGTCATTGTTATGATGCACTTATAGGTATAGCTGGATGCGATAAATCATTACCAGGTCTTATGATGGTCATGCTAAGATTAAATGTTCCCTCTGTATTTATTTATGGAGGATCTATATTACCAGGGCGTTACAAAGGAAAAGATGTAACGATAGTCGATGTTTTCGAAGGAGTTGGAAAACATTCAACTGGCAATATGACAAAAGAAGAATTACTGAAGCTAGAGAGCGTAGCTTGTCCATCAGGAGGATCATGTGGTGGCCAATTTACAGCAAATACTATGGCATGCGTGTCTGAGGCCATAGGACTAGCTTTGCCTGGATCTGCTGGCACACCTGCAGTGTATAAAGATAGAGACAAGTTTGCAGTTTCAAGCGGACAAGCTGTAATGAATTTATTGGAAAAAAATATCAGACCCAGGAATATTGTTACAAAAAAGTCTTTGGAAAATGCAGCTGTTGTAGTTGCTGCATCAGGAGGTTCTACTAATGCAGCGTTACATTTGCCAGCAATAGCAAATGAAGTGGGAATTAAATTTACTTTAGAAGATGTTACAAAAATATCAAAAAAGACCCCTTATATAGCTGATTTGAAACCCGCTGGTAAGTATGTTGCAAAAGATCTATATGAAATAGGGGGTGTTCCAATTTTGATTAAAGCTTTATTAGATGGGGGTTTTTTGCATGAAGATTGCATGACAGTTACTGGAAAAACAATTGGAGAAAATCATAAAGATATTACTTTTCCAACTAATCAAAAAGTAATTTATAAAACATCTAATCCTTTGAGTTCCAGAGGAGGTTTTGTTGGACTAAAAGGTAATTTAGCTCCCGATGGTGCAATAGTTAAAGTTGCTGGACTGAAAAGAAAAAAATTTAAAGGTAAAGCCAAATGTTTCGATGGAGAGAAATTAGCATTAGACGCGGTTTTGACAAGAAAAATAAAACCAGGTGACGTAATTGTTATTAGATACGAGGGTCCTAAAGGGAGTCCCGGTATGCCTGAAATGTTATCAACTACTGGAGCCATATACGGACAAGGCTTAGGAGAAGAAGTTGCTCTTATTACAGATGGGCGTTTTTCAGGTGGCACACATGGATTTTCCATTGGCCATGTTGGTCCCGAAGCCGCTGTTGGCGGACCCATTGGTTTAATAAAAAATGGAGATGTAATCGAGATTGATACTGACAAAGGTTATCTGAAAGTTAATTTGTCCAACAAGGAATTGATCAAAAGAAAAAATAAATGGAAACCGAAAAAAATAGAATACACTTCTGGTACTTTATGGAAATACTCCAACTCTGTAGGTCCTGCTTCTAAAGGTGCTGTTACACATCCTGGGGCATCTAGAGAAAAAGAATGCTACGCTGACATTTAAGAAGTAAATGAAGATAAAACCAGTTATTTTGTGTGGTGGAGCAGGTACTAGATTGTGGTCTGAGTCTGAAAAGAAACTACCAAAACAATTTATTGATTGGGGTGGTTGGACTTTATTTGGCAAAACTCTTGAGCGGATTAAGGGGGCAATATTTGATTACCCTATAATAACAACAAATGCAGCTTATTTAAAATTAGTAAAGAAATATCTTAAAAAACACAAAGTTAAAAAATATCAAATTATATTGGAACCATTTAAAAGAAATACAGCTCCTGCTATATTGTCATCAGCTCTAATTCAAAAAGGATCCAATATTCAACCAATGTTATTTCTTCCATCAGATAATTTAATTGGTGACATTAATCAATTTAATAAATCAATTAGTATTCATAAAAAATGTTTAAGCGAAAATAATATTTTTATTTTCGGTAATAAAACTATTTCACCATCTTCTGAGTATGGTTATTTTTTAGTAAAAAAAATTTCAAAATATATAAATAAGGTAATTCGATTTATTGAGAAACCAGATAAAAATAAATTAAAAACAATCTTAAAAAAAAAAGCTTATATGAATTCTGGTATGTTTTTTATAAGAAAAGACTCAATAATTGCAAATTTTAAAAAATTTCAAAAGAAAATGTATGTCTATTGTGACAATGCAGTAACAAGATCGAAAAATTATAATAATATTTATTATTTAAACAAATCATCATTTAAAAAAATCCAACCCATATCATTTGATTTTGCAATTCTTGAAAAGGCTAAAAATGTTAATGGAATTAAATTAAATATTTCCCTAACAGATTTAGGTAATTGGAAAGAAATTTGGAAGTTTTTTAAAGAACATATTTCAAAAACAAATATTAGAAAAAACACTTATTACAGACCATGGGGAAAGTATATTAATTTATATTCTGGCAAAGGTTTTTTATTGAAAGAATTAGTAATTAACCCAAAATCATCAATCAGCTTGCAAAAACACCATTATCGATCTGAACGTTGGACTATTATTTCTGGCAAGCCAAAAATTACAATTAACAAGACTATATTGTTTAAAAATCCAAACGATACAACGTTTATTCCAAAAGGAGCAGTTCATAGAATTGAAAACCTTTTTAATACGTCAGTCAAAATTATTGAAATTCAAACTGGTCCCATTTTAAAAGAGACTGATATAGTCAGGTATAGAGATATTTATGGAAGGGCTAATTAATTTCCATTTCTATTGGCGTATGATCTGATGGTTTTATATTAGACCTTGGGTTTTTATCAATATTTATATTTTTTATTTTATTCAAAATATTCATTGAGACCAAAAAATGATCTATTCTCATGCCGTGATTTTTTTGCCATGCACCACTCATATAATCCCAAAATGTATACTCTCTTTTATTTTTATTGAATAAGCGAAAGGCATCACGAAAACCTAAATTGATTAATTCATTAAATTTTGTTCTTATTTCCAATTTAAACAAGGCATCATTATGATATTTCTTATGATCGTAGACATCGATTTCTTCAGGTATTATATTGAAATCACCACCTATAATAATATTTTTATTTTCTGACAAAGTCTTTTTTATTTTTTTATTAAAAGCGTCAAACCATTCTTTTTTATAATCATACTTTTCTGTGTTAATCGGATTTCCATTAGGAGCATAAATATTTATCAAAAAAACAGTACTAGAATTATGTCTAATCTTGCCAGCGATTATTCTTGATTGTTTTTTTTTATCTTTGAAAAATTGCAAGTTAATTTCACTAATATTTATTTTTGATGCGATGGCAACACCATTATAGCTTTTTTGTCCAAATACATGACATTCATAACCCAATTGTTTAAAATTATTATAAGGAAAATTTTTCTTCTCTGCTTTTATTTCTTGTATGAACAAAACATCCGGCTTAGATTTTTTTATATAGTTTACTATATTTGTAATTCTTGCTCTTACAGAGTTAACATTCCAGGAACTTATTTTCATTAAATTGAAAAAGATATGCCGCAACCACAAGAAGATCTTGTTTTGGGATTTGATATTTTAAAAGAACTTCCTATCAAGCCTTCCGAGAAATCAACAAGAGATCCCTTAAGCATCTCCAGTGATGATTTATCCACCACTACATTTTCATGTCTTAAATCATTTTCGTCAATTTTGTTGTCAAAAGAGAAATCATATTTGAATCCGGAACAACCTCCGCCATTTACAGCAATTCTAAAAAATGTACCTGAAGGTTTTTTTGATATTAGCTGATTAATTCTTTCCACAGCCTTTTTACTAAAGTTTATTTCTTTAATCATTTTATCTGGATTATTGTAATATAGTCATCCTGATAAAGTTATGCAAAAAAATTATAGAGAAAATCATCTTAAATCGTATGCTGTCAAATCAATTAATAGCAAGGGAAGAGTATACAAAGAATCTGAAAACTTTGTTAGATCACCCTATCAGAGGGATAGAGATAGAATAATTCACTCTTCATCGTTTAGAAGACTTAAACACAAAACCCAGGTTTTTGTAAATACCGATGGAGATCATTACAGAACTAGACTTACACATTCAATGGAAGTTTCGCAAATTGCTAGAACATTGGCAAGATCTTTAGGTTTAAATGAAGATTTGACTGAATCTTTAAGTCTGTCACATGATCTTGGTCATGCACCTTTTGGTCATGCTGGAGAAGAAGCGCTAAACCAATGTATGGAACAATATGGAGGATTTGATCATAATACACAAACATTAAGAATAGTTACATTAATAGAAAACAAATATTATAAATTTTGCGGTTTGAATCTTACTATTGAAACATTAGACGGTTTGATCAAGCATAATGGTCCGGTTACTAAAGCAGATTCTTTTAAAAAAATTTTGAAAATAAATTTGCTTAATAACAAAATAAATCTTAACAAGTTTCCATCTCTAGAGGCACAAGTTGCTGCCATATCTGATGATATTGCTTATAATAATCACGATTTGGAAGATGGTTTAAGAGCTGGCTTATTTTCAATTCAAAAACTTATTTCAATATCTTTTATATCAACTTTAATTAATAAACATTTAAAAAATATGAAAAAGTTTAGAAGAGAGATAATCATCAGTCAAATTGTTAGAGATTTAATAAATTTAATGGTAATTGATGTTATAAATACGACAAATAAAAATATAAAGAAAAATAATCCACAATCTATAAGAGATATCTATAATAGAAACAGTCCGATAGTCGATTTTTCAGATAAAATGAAAAAAATAGACAGACAAATAAAAGCTTTTTTAAAACACAATATGTATGATCATAAAAAGGTTATTGTTAATACAAATAAAGGAAAAAGAATAATTGAAGATTTATTCAATTATTTGTTAAAAAATCCCAAAAAATATATTAATGGAGAATTATTTCAAAAAGAGAAAAAAGAACGTGTGGTAGCAGATTTCATTGCGGGAATGACCGATAGATATGCAACGAATATATATGAGAAAATAAAATGAATTTATTTTTGGATTATCAGGTAAAAATTTTATTGCTTTTAAAAAAGTTAAAAAAAAAGAATATTATAAACCTTCCTTCTAATTTAAGGACTATTGTAGTTGAATTGCCACCAAAAGATCAGGATGCAATTATGTCATGTAATGCTGCAATGATTCTGGCAAAAGCTAATCAAAAGACACCTTCAGAAATAGCAGAAATTTTAAAAAAATATTTTTTAAATAATTTTAATGAATTTGAAAAAGTCGATTTTGCAAAACCAGGTTTTTTAAATATTTTTTTTAGAAACGATTTTTGGAAAATTTATTTACGCGACATAATTAAGCAAGGTCCAGCCTATGGAGCCAATAAGATTTCAAAAAAAAAATACAACATTGAATTTGTTTCTGCCAATCCAACCGGACCTTTGCATGTCGGTCATTGTAGAGGTGCTATAATAGGAGATGCTATTTCAAATTTGTTAAAATTTAATGGAAATGTAATTACTAAAGAATATTACGTTAATGATTATGGATCTCAAATAAAAAACTTTGTATTCTCTGTTTATTGCAGGATTTTGGAAATTACAGAAAATAAAACATTTCCAAATAATTTAAACTTATATCCAGGTATTTACATTGTTGGTATTGCAAAAAAAATATTAAAAAATAAAACTATTAAAAATTTTAGCAACTATGAAAAAATATATAATAAATTAGCTAAAGAATCTTTAGGTATAGCAGTTGAAATTATTAAAAACGATTTATCAGCATTAGGAATTAAACATGATAATTTTGTTCATGAATCCAAATTAATTAAAAATGCATTAGTACAAAAGACGATTAATAAACTCGAAAAACAAAATTTCGTTTATAGAGGTAAACTTCTGGCTCCCAAAGGGGAATTGACCAAAGATTGGGTAGATAGACAACAGTTGTTATTTAAATCAACGAATTTTACAGACGATATTGACAGACCGTTAACAAAAGCAGATCAATCTTGGACTTACTTTGCTAGTGATATTGCCTATCATGCAAATAAAATTGACAGAAAATTCAATGTATTAATAAATATTCTAGGCGCTGATCATGCGGGCTACATAAAAAGAATTTCAGCTGCTGTATCAGCTCTTTCTAATAACAAAATTAATTTAATATGCAAAGTAACTCAACTTGTAAAATTATTAAGAAAAGGTGAACCATTTAAAATGTCTAAACGTAAAGGAGATTATATTACCGCAAAAGATCTAGTAGATGAGGTTGGAAAAGATTCTGTCAGATTTATGATGCTAAATAGAAGCAATGATGCAGAATTAGATTTTGATTTTGATAAGGTAACAGAGAAATCAAAAGAGAATCCTGTATTTTATGTTCAATATGCTTATGCAAGAATTAATTCTATTTTTAGATCACTTCATTTAGATATTGAAAAAAAAATAAATTTCAATAAAGAGCATCTAACTATTAATAAATATGAAATTGAAATTTTGAAAAAAGTTTTAGAATGGCCAAAATGCGTTACAATATCATCAACTAAACTTGAACCACACAGAATACCTGTTTATTTATACGATCTTGCAACTTTGTTTCACGCATACTGGAATATGGGAAAAATTAAAGAAGAATATAGATTTATCATTAATAATAAAATTAATAATAAGTCTCGTTTAGTTTTACTAAAAGTGCTGTCTATAGTTATAAAAAATGGTATGTCAATTTTAGGGGTATCAACACCAAAAAGAATGTAATGTTGAAAAAAATTAAATATACATTTTATATAGTATCATTTTTGCTATTTGTAATATTAATAACTAATTTTTATTTTTCAGATCAAAATATTAGAGCCACAAATAAATCTAGATCTTCTTACTCTGTTAAAATTAGCAATGATACGATGAATATTCCCTTATTAAAAAATGATACAAGCAACATAATTGAATATAGAAACGATATAGAAATTTATAAAAAAAAGAAGAAAAAATATAAATTTTGGGAATTAATTGGAAGTAAGTAAATGCAAAGAAAAGCAGTCATTTTTGGAATAAAAGGAGCAAAATTAACTACAGAAGAAAGAGATCTTATTAAAAACGAAAAACCTTGGGGTGTAATTTTATTTTCCAGAAACATTAAAGATTTGAATCAACTAAGACATCTTATTACTGAAATCAAATATAATATTAATGACAAAAATTTTCCTATTTTGATAGATCAAGAAGGTGGTAGTGTTTCTAGATTAAATACAATTATTGATTTTAGTATTTTTTCTCAAAAATTTTTTGAAAAATTATATTCACGTGATAAAAATATTTTTTATCAATACTATAAAATTTATATAGAAAAAGTTTGTGATATATTAAATAGAGTTGGTATAAATATTAATACTGTTCCAGTCTTGGATGTGCGAAGAAAAATATCTCACAGAATAATGGTTGATCGATGTTTTTCTGAAAATCCTAATTTAGTAACGAAATTAGGTAATTTGTGTATTAATTTATTTGAAAATAAAAAGATAGCTACTGTTATAAAACATATTCCGGGACACGGAGTATCTAAAATTGATAGTCATCATAAAACGCCTGTAGTTGAAATGAATAGAAATGAACTTATCAAAAAGGATTTTAAGCCTTTCAAAAAGTGTAATTCGCTATTTGCTATGACTGCTCATGTAATTTATCTCATTTATGATCCTATTTATACAGCCACACATTCTAAAATTGTTATAAATGAAGTAATTAGAAAACTTATTGGATTTAAAGGGATTCTTATATCAGACGATATATCAATGAAGGCTTTAAATTATGGATTAATAAATAATGCTACAAGAGCTTTAGATGCCGGATGTAATTTAATTCTTCATTGTAACGGGAATATCAAGGAAATGAAAAAATTAATAAAAGTTGTACCAATTATTGATAAATTTACACAAAGAAAAACATCACATTTTTATAAATTTTTAGGATAAAGTTAGTCATATGGAATTTACATCACCAGAGCAATTAAGAATAAATATAGACAATTATTCTGGACCATTGGATGTTTTGCTGGACCTTGCTAAGTTGCAGAAAGTTGATTTAACAGAAATTTCTATTACGCAATTGGCAGATGAATTTATAGAATTTATTAATAGTACGAAAAAAGTAAATTTGGATTTGGCCTCCGAATATTTACTCATGGCTACTTGGCTAGCTTATCTCAAGTCGAGATTGTTATTGCCTGAGGATGAAGATGATGATTTTAAAGCATCTGAAGTTGCGGAAAAATTAAAGATCCAGCTAAAAAAGTTAGAATTAATGCGCTTGTTATCCGATCAGTTACTAAAGAAAAAAAGACTTGGGACTGATGTCTGTATGAGAGGTATGTATGGAGGAATTAGAACAACTGTTAATTCAAAATTTGTAGTTTCTTTATATGAATTGTTGAAATCTTATTCCAATCACGTCATGAAAAAAAGTTTTTTATCAATAAACATTCCTCGTTTACCAGTTTGCAGAACTGAAGAAGCAACCGATATCATTAGAAAAAATATTAAAACTCTAAGCGAATGGAAAGAAATATTTGATATGATTCCAAATAAATTTAAAAAAACCAAAAATCTTAGAAAATCGGGAATAGCAGGTTTTTTTTCTGCTTCCCTTGAGCTAACCAAAGAAGGACTAATTAGCATCATGCAAAAGAAAAGTTTTGATAAACTATTGATAAAAGAAAGAAAATGAACAAAAAAAGAGATTCTAAAATTTTAAAATTTCCATTTGGTATAAATGAATCCGAAAGACAAGTTGAGGCGATTTTATTTGCTGCCGAAGAACCTCTTGATCTTAAAAGCATTGAAGAAAGAATGAAAATAAAAGCTAATGTTTCTAAAATTTTAGAATCTCTTGTCATTCAATATAAAAATAGAGGAATTAATTTGGTTTGTATTGCAAACAAATGGTCTTTTAGAACAGCTTCAAATCTTTCTCATTTAATGAATTTACAAAAATCTAATCAAAAAAAATTATCTAAGGCTGCCATAGAAACTTTATCAATAATCGTCTATCATCAACCAGCAACAAGGTCCGAAATAGAAGAAATAAGAGGTGTAACTTTTGCTTCAGGAACTTTAGAAATATTATTAGAACTCAACTGGGTCAGACCTGCTGGAAGAAAAAATGTTCCAGGAAAACCTATTCAATATGTTACTACAGATGAATTTCTTAGCCATTTCAATCTTCAGGAATTATCAGATTTACCTAATATTGAAGAACTTACTTCGGCAGGATTAATCGATAGTGGAAGAGTTGATCCTTCGATTTTCGGAACTGACAAATTTATGAAAGAACAAAATATTGAAAAGAAAGAGGATATATATTCTAATATCGACGATATGCTCAGTCGAACACTTAAATCTGAAGAAGAGTAAAAGAATTCTTTAACAAACTCAAAAAATTGTATATAAAATAATCATGAGCATAGGTTTTTGGCAAATAGCAATTGTTGTCGTGTTGGTAGTTCTTCTCTTTGGAAGAGGCAAGATATCTTCTTTGATGGGAGATGTAGCGAAGGGAATAAAAAGTTTCAAAAAAGGCATGTCAGATAATCCTGATCAATCAACATCAGCATCAACATCAACATCGTCATCTGAAGACACATCAAACAAAGATCAAAATTCTGAGAATAAATAGTATACAATGCCACAAATTGGATGGTTTGAAATACTAATTGTAGTTATTTTAGCAATATTAATTATCGGACCTAAAGACTTTCCAGTTATGTTAAAAAAAATGGGTGGCTGGATCGGATCTATAAAAAGATATTTTAATGAAATTCAAAAAGATGTAACGGATATGAAAAATACCGCAGAAGATGAAATTTCTGTAGATAAAAAATATTCAAATAACAATAAAGATAAAAAAAAAGATGAATGATGAAACAAAAAGTCAGGGCAGTTTCGTTGAACACTTCACCGAGTTAAGATCAAGATTGGTTAAGTCTATTATTTATTTATTCATTTTTTTTATAATTTGTTATTTTTTTGCAGAAAATATTTATCGCTTTTTGGTCGAACCTTATGCTGATGCTGTTAGAGGAGATGATCTCAACAGAAGATTGATATTTACAGCCCTACATGAAACTTTTATTACTTATTTAAAAGTTGCTTTTTTCACATCACTGTTTGTCACAAGTCCAATAATATTAACACAAATATGGAAATTTATTGCGCCCGGTTTGTATAAAAATGAAAAAAAAGCTTTGTTACCATATTTAGTTGCTACTCCAACATTATTTCTTATGGGAGGTTTGCTGGTATATTATTTAGTAATGCCTCTGGCTATAAAATTTTTTCTTAGTTTTGAAACCGTGGCTGAAATTAATAGTTTACCCATACAATTGGAAGCAAAGGTAAATGAATATTTATCTCTTATTATGAGGCTTATTTTTGCATTTGGCATTAGTTTTCAGTTGCCAGTATTATTAAGCCTTTTAGCCAGAGTTGGTTTTATAGATTCTGAATATTTAAAAAAAAGAAGAAAATATGTTATCGTAATTATTTTTGCGGTAGCAGCCATACTAACTCCTCCAGATCCAATTACACAAATTGGTCTGGGAATACCTTTGTTAATTCTCTATGAATTATCTATATTGTCAGTCAAAATTATAGAAAAAAAGAGAAAAGATGCATAATATAAAATCTATAAGGAAAGATCCTGATTATTATTTAAGAAAATTTACTAACAGAAATACAGATATTAATTTAAAAAACTTATTAAATTTAGATAAAAAAAATAGAGAATTGATTCAAAGTAAAGAAAAACTTGAACAAGAAAAAAAAATGATCTCAAAAAAACAAGACGAGAGTCAATTTTCAAGATCAAAAGAAATATCAAAAGAAATTGAACAACTTAGTAAATCTCAAATGAAAATTAAAAATGAAATTGAAGCTACACTTAGTTCCCTGCCAAATATAGCTTTAGATGATGTACCTATTGGTAAAGACGAAACTTGTAATAAAGAGTTGAAGAAAGTTGGAGAAATTACCGAATTTAAATTTAAACCATTATCACACTACGATATTGGCAAAAAGCTTGATTTAATGGATTTTGATATTGCAAGAAAAACTTCTGGTGCACGATTTGTTTTTTTGAAAGATAAATTGGCTTTACTTGAAAGAGCCATTTCTAATTTTATGCTTGATTGCCATACAAAAGAATTTGATTATCAAGAAATATCACCACCGTTAATAGTTAACGAAGATGTTATGTATGGGACTGGCCAACTTCCAAAATTTGAAAGTGATCAATTTGAAATCAAATTGGATGATGAAAAATTTAAAAAATTTCTTATACCAACAGCTGAAGTCGTATTAACAAATATAGCTAGAGAATCTTTTGTAGATAAAAACAAATTGCCTCTAAGATTGGTCGCTTCAACTGCTTGTTTTAGAAAAGAAGCAGGCAGTTATGGAAAAGATACTAAAGGAATGATGAGGCAACATCAATTTTACAAAGTTGAGCTTGTCAGTATTGTTGAACCGAATAAATGTTCAGAAGAATTAGATAGAATGACAAATTGTGCGCAAAATATTTTAAATAAATTAAAACTTCCTTATCGACAAATTTTGTTGTCAACAGGTGATATGGGGTTTAGCGCTGAAAAAACATATGATTTGGAAGTTTGGATACCTTCCGAAAATAAATTTCGTGAAATTTCAAGCTGCTCTTCATGTGGTCAATTTCAAGCAAGAAGAATGATGGCTAGGTTTAAAAACGAAAAAAATGAAAATGATTTTTTGGGAACATTGAATGGTTCGGGATTGGCTGTCGGAAGAACCTTAATAGCTATAATGGAAAACTATCAACAAAAAGACGGAACAATAGTAATCCCGGAAGTTCTGAGATCTTATATGCACGGTGAAGAGCGTTTAGGATAATTTTAATTGTTTATTTTTTTAAATTAGTATAATCATAATACAAATTTAGGAGTGAATTATGTCTGGTTCGGGTTTTGCGCAATTTATACCATTAATCTTAATATTTGTTATTTTTTATTTTTTTCTTATAAGACCGCAGCAAAAAAAAATTAAGAACCATAAACTGATGGTCTCTGCTTTAAAAAGAGGGGATGAAGTGGTTACCTCAGGTGGAATTGTTGGCAAAGTAGAAAGAATACTTGGTGATGATAAAATTGATTTAACGATTTCAGATAATGTAACTGTTCAAGTTGTTCAATCAACAATACAAAGTTTGCTTAAAAAGCCTGAAACAAAAAAATAATTATATCCTGTGTTATATTTCTCTAAAATAAAATTAGTTATAATATATTTTATAATTATAATTTTAACTCTATTTTCACTTGCCAATTTTACAAATATTGACGATAAATTTTTATTCTCAAAAAAAGTTAATTTGGGATTAGATCTACAAGGAGGATCTTATTTATTATTGGAGGTCAATTCTCATCCATTAATAAAACAAAAATTACAAAATAAAGTTTTATCTTTAAGAAAATATCTAAAAGATGAAAAGATTAAATACAAAAATTTAAGATTAAATAATGAGAAAATAAGCTTTCAATTAGATGTTAATGAGACTAGCAAATTTGAAGAATTTTTTTTAAATAAAAAGAATCTTATAAACAATTATTTTCAACAATATCGATCGTACGAAATGGATTTTTCTGTTGTAGAAACATTTGTTACGATAAGTTATTCAAAATATGGGCTTATAGAAATAAAAAGTTCGGCCTTAGAGCAATCTCTAATAATAGTTAGAAAAAGAATAGACGAGGTTGGCACTAACGAACCTACTATTATTAGAAGAGGTAATGATAGAATTTTAATTGAACTTCCTGGTCTGGATAATCCTAATCGCATAAAGAATTTGCTGGGCAAAACGGCTAATTTAACTTTTAGATTAGTGTCAGATGATGAAAGTGATTTTGGATCAGAATTAATGCCTTACGAAGATAGTGAAAAACAACTAAAAATTAGCAAAAGAGTAATGATGAGTGGTGATAATTTGATTAATGCACGACCAACATTTGATAATCTGAATAATGAATCTGTAGTAAGTTTTACATTGGATAGAGTAGGTGCAATGAAGTTTGGAAGAGTGACTACAGACAACGTGGGAAAAAGATTAGCTATAGTTTTAGATAACAAAATCATTAGCGCTCCTGTTATTAGAGAACCAATATTAGGAGGTAATGGACAAATTTCTGGAAATTTTACCCTTCAATCAGCAAGTGATTTTGCATTACTTCTTCGATCCGGTGCGCTTCCCGCGCCACTAAATATTATTGAAGAAAGAACGGTTGGACCAGATCTTGGAGAAGACTCTATCAAATCAGGCGCAATTTCTTTATTGATAGGTTTTTTATTGGTTATAGCCTACATGCTGTACAAATATAGATTTTTGGGAATCGTAGCCAACACAGCTTTAATTATTAATCTTTTACTACTTTTGGGCATGTTAACTATTTTAGAAGCTACTCTGACTTTGCCAGGAATAGCCGGAATTATCTTGACTGTAGGCATGGCAGTCGATGCTAACGTTTTAATTTATGAGAGAATAAAAGAAGAAATGAGAACTGAAAAATCAATTATTCATGCTTTTGATATGGGTTATAAAAGAGCACAATCAGCGGTCTTAGATGCAAATATAACAACATTGATTTCAGCGATTATACTTTATTCCTTAGGCTCAGGTCCAGTTAAGGGTTTTGCAGTTACTTTAGGAATAGGAATCGTGACAACTTTATTTTCGGTATATTTCTTTGCTCGCCATTTATCATCTTTTTATGTAATGAAAAACAAAGATAAAAAAATTTCTATATGATTATTAGATTACCACAAGATTTTTTGTTCACAAATCATTACAGAAAATTAAACTTTTTGTCGTTAATTTTAATAGTTTTGTCTGTTCTTATTATTTTATTTAAAGGTTTAAATCTTGGAGTAGATTTTAAAGGTGGAACTTTGATAGAAATTAGAATGGAGAATGCAAACGTTAATATCGGTGAAATTAGACAATCTTTTTTAAAAATGAATTTGGGAGACGTCACCGTAAAAAAATTTGGCAAAAAAAATGATTTTCTGGTAAAAATTGAAATATCAAAAACTGACGATAAGAATTTCATAAAAACGATTAACGAAAAATTATCTGCTGATTTGGGTGCTAAAGCGAATTTTAGAAGAGTTGAGAATGTTGGTCCTAAAGTTAGTAATGAACTACTTCAAGCGGGTCTTTTAGCGATCAGTCTATCCTTGGCTGCTATGCTGATTTATATTTGGATAAGATTTGAATGGCAATTTAGTTTAGCTGCTATCACTGCATTAATTCATGATGTTATTATAACAGTGGGAATTTTCTCTTTCTTATCTTATGAAGTAAATTTATCTATTGTGGCTGCCGTTTTGACCATAGTTGGTTATTCCATGAATGATACAGTGGTAATATTTGATCGTATAAGGGAAAATTTAAGGAAATTTTCAAAAATTTCAATTAGTGAAATCTCAGATACATCAACTAAAGAAACTCTTTCTAGGACTTTAATTACCTCTGTAACCACACTTTTGGCCCTATTATCAATATATATATTTGGTGGTGCTATACTAAAAGGCTTTTCCTTTGCTATGATAATAGGAGTTATTGTTGGAACTTATTCTTCAATATTTGTCGCAACTCCAATTTTAAATTACACAAAAGTTAATCAAAAAACTGTCTTAAAAGATAAAGATAGTGTCGAAAATAATTAATATAAGTTTTGAGCTATTACCATAGATAGTAACATTGGTAGAGACAATAACGTATTTATTCTAGAAGTTAACATTGCCGTTTTTGTTGATTTAGCTTTTTCTTCAGGAGTAACTTCCACAATTCCTAGTGCTTTTTTTTGATTTGGCCAAATTATAAACCAAACATTATACGCCATAATTAGACCTAACCACATTCCAATACCAATAGCAGTGTCTTTACCTCCGCCACTTCCTATACCCAATACTAGAGCTTGATGAACATAACCATTTAAAGTAGCAACTATTAATCCAGTAACTATTGTAGCTAGAGCTGCCCATCTGAACCAAAAAAGTACTGCTGGCGCTATTACTTTACCAATCGCTGGTTTTTGATCATCAGGAATTTTTGGCATGTTTGGTATTTGAATAAAATTTAAGTACCAAAGGAGACCTATCCACATAACACCAGCAAGAACGTGTAGATATCTAAATAACCAACTCCAAAACAATTGGTCAAAAGTCCAATCTCCACCACCAAAAAATAATCCTAGAAACAATAATATAGCAAGGATTATTGATAAATGAATCGTTTTCGTTAGCGATTGTAGTATTGATACCATTGTAATTTAACTCTCTCCCAAGTTATTTATAGCATTTTTTACGATGAAATTTAAGCTGATATTTTAAGCCTCGTATTGATAATATTTTTTAAAAAATTTCCCGTATAACTGTTAGATACCTCGCATATTTGTTCTGGATTCCCCTCAGCGATAATTTGACCACCCTTGATACCTCCTTCAGGTCCCATATCAATTATCCAATCCGCCGTTTTAATTACATCTAAATTGTGTTCTATAACAATGACAGTATTCCCTTGATTAACAAAAGCTTGCAGGATTTCTAGTAGCTTTTTAATGTCATGTGCATGTAATCCTGTGGTTGGTTCGTCTAAAATGTACATAGTTCTACCCGTTGATCTTTTAGATAATTCTTTGGCCAATTTTATTCTTTGAGCTTCACCCCCGGATAAAGTAGTGGCTTGTTGGCCTATTTTTATGTAGCCAAGACCGACCTTTTTTAAAGTTACCAATTTAGTTTTTATAGTAGGAATATTTTCAAAAAAAACACAACCTTCGTCTACCGTCATGCTCAATACATCTGCTATATTTTTATTTTTATATTTGATTTCCAAAGTTTCACGATTATATCTAGTTCCCTTACACACATCGCATGCTATATATACATCAGGCAAAAAATGCATCTCATAAGTTATCACACCATCACCTTCGCAGCCTTCACACCTTCCGCCTTTAACATTAAAAGAAAATCTTCCAACTTTATAACCGCGTGTTTTTGATATAGGCAAATTTGCAAACCAATCTCTTATCGGTCCAAAAGCTCCTGTATAAGTAGCAGGATTCGATCTTGGTGTTCTTCCTATAGGAGATTGATCTATATTAATAATTTTATCTATTCTTTCTATACCCTTATAATTTTTAAATGGTTTTGGCAGTTTTCTAGATTTATTATTATTTAACATCAAATTTAAAGCGTTATACAAAGTATGTAGTATTAATGTAGATTTACCGCTACCTGACACACCAGTCACACAAGTAAATGTACCTAATGGCACTTTCAGATTTATATTTTTTAAGTTATGACCAGTGGCGCCTAAAATTTCTAAATAACTTTCATTTTTTGCTAATCTTCTTGTTTTAGGAACATAAATATTCATTTTTTTTGATAAATAGTTTCCAGTAATACTATTCTCATTGTCGATTATTTTTTTTAAATTTCCTTGCGCAACAATATTCCCTCCTTCATTTCCAGCTCTGGGACCAAGATCAATTATATGATCAGCGTTTTGCATTGTTTCAGTATCATGCTCAACTACTATGACTGTATTACCCAAATCTCTTAGTCGTTTTAAAGCATTAATTAACTTGATATTGTCTTTCTGATGTAGGCCAATCGAAGGTTCATCCAAAACATAAAGTACACCGGTCAAACCTGATCCTATTTGAGAAGCTAATCTTATTCTTTGCGATTCTCCGCCAGATAAAGTTCCAGATTCTCTTGATAATGTTAAATAATCTAAACCTACATTGAGCAAAAAATTTAATCTTTCGTTGATTTCTTTTAAAATATGCTGAGCAATTTTTTTTTCTTTTTCGGGCAAAGTATTGTTTAAGCTTTCAAACCATTTTTTTGCTTCAAATATAGATTTTTTTGTAACTTCACTAATATTTAAATTATCTATTTTCACGCATAAAGCTTCATCTTTTAATCTCATTCCTTTGCACTTTTCACAATCAGATTCACTTTGATATTGGGAAATTTCTTCTCTTTTCCATTCACTTTCAGTTTCTAAGTATCTTCGTTCTAAATTATTAATTACGCCTTCAAATGATTTATTAGTTGTATATTTTTCATATCCATCGTCATAATTAAATTTTATTTCATCATCATGAGAACCATAAAGTATTATATCTTTTATCTTTTGAGGTAATTTTTTCCACGGCTCATCCAAAGAGAAATTATAGTGCTTAGCTAAAGAAGCTAACGTTTGAGCATAATAAAGTGAAGTTGTTTTTGACCAAGGTTCAATGGCTCCATCAGCTAAACTTTTTTTACTATTCGGAACAACTAAGTTTGCATCTACATTTAAATTTAATCCTATGCCTTCACATTCTTCACATGCGCCATAAGGACTATTAAAAGAAAATAGTCTTGGTTCAATTTCTTCGATTGTAAAACCACTTTCTGGACAAGCAAATTTTGATGAAAAAATAATTTTTTCTATTTTTCTAAATTTTTTAGGAAGAGTTTCATTTTCATACTCAACGAATAACAGTCCATCAGATAAATTAAGAGCCATTTCAACACTTTCGGCTAATCTATTTCCCAATTCGTTATTTATAATAATTCTATCAACTACAATTGATATATCATGTTTTATTTTTTTGTTTAACTGAGGCACTTCATCTATATTGTAATAAATGTCATCAATTTTTATTCTTCGAAAACCTCTTCTTTTAAAATCCTTTATTTCTTTTTTGTATTCACCTTTTCTACCTCTAATAACGGGAGAAATTAGATAAATAGTATTTTTTTTTGGCAGATCTTTTATTTTGTCAACAATTTCTGCAACACTTTGTGATTTAATAGGTTTACCTGTAAATGGAGAAAAGGGAGTGCCAGCCCTTGCATACAATACTCTCATGTAATCATAAATTTCAGTAACGGTGGCGACAATAGATCTAGGATTTTTGGGTGTATTCTTTTGTTCTATTGAAATAGCAGGACTCAATCCTTCAATTGAATCAACTTTAGGTTTTTTCATTTTGTCTAAAAATTGCCTCGCGTAAGCTGAAAGGCTTTCCACATACCTTCTTTGACCCTCTGCGTAAATAGTGTCAAATGCTAAAGATGATTTACCTGATCCAGATAGGCCTGTTATTACAATGAAATTGTCTTTCGGAATATCAAGCGAAATATTTTTTAAGTTGTGCTCTTTTGCCCCTTTAATAACGATTTTTTTGACCATAAAATTTTACTACTATATCTTACTTGCTTAATAAAAATATAAAAATATGTTATATTAGAATAAAGTAAAAATTAATCTTTAAATAATTTTATAGACAATATGGCTGGAAGTTTAAATAAAGTACTTTTGATAGGCAGATTAGGGGCCGATCCTGAAGTAAAGCAAATGGCGAATGGCAAGAGTGTTGCGAGATTCAGTTTGGCTACTAGCAATACATGGAAAGATAAAAATACAGGTGAAAGAAAAGAAAAAACAGAATGGCATAGAGTTGTAATATTTAACGAGGGTTTAGTTAATGTAGTGCAACAGTACGTAAAAAAGGGAGCACAGGTTTACATAGAAGGTCAACTTACAACTAGAAAATGGACTGATGAAAAATCTGGACAAGATAGATATTCAACTGAAATAATTCTTCAAGGTTATAATTCAACATTTACGATTCTAAGCGGAAAGAATAATCAAAGTGCTACATCACAAGATACTACGGAAAGTAAAAGCGCACTTCCAAATGAGAATAATATTTCATCAAGTGATCTTGATGATGAAATTCCTTTTTAATCTAAATGGAATATATAGAATCTAATTTAATTAAAAAAAATCACAGACCAATTTTTGTTTACGATGAAATGAGCTCGTCTTATTTATCATACGCAATGAGTGTGATAGTCAGTAGAGCCCTACCTGACGTAAGAGATGGATTGAAACCTGTTCATAGAAGAATAATTTACGCAATGTATAAAGGTGGTTACGATTGGTCAAAACAGTTTAGAAAATCAGCAAGAATAGTAGGAGATGTTATTGGTAAATATCATCCACATGGAGATCAAGCAGTTTATGATGCATTAGTTAGACTTACGCAAGACTTTTCCATGAGTCAACCGCTAACGGATGGTCAAGGAAATTTTGGATCTATTGATGGTGATCCTCCAGCTGCAATGAGATATACAGAAACAAAATTAGCTAGGCTTTCGCAATTTTTAATCGAAGATATAGAAAAAAATACTGTTGAATTTAAAAGCAATTATGATGAAAGTGAAAAAGAGCCATCTGTTTTGCCGGCGCAGTTTCCAAATTTGTTAGTGAATGGAGCCGGAGGAATTGCAGTGGGAATGGCCACAAGTATTCCTCCACATAATTTGGGTGAAATTATTGATGGAACTATAGCTTTAATAAACAATAAAAATATTACTATTTCTCAATTAATGAAAAAAATTCCAGGTCCAGATTTTCCCACAGGAGGAATAATTATAGGCAAAGAAGGTTTAAAACAGGGATACGCTAAGGGAAGGGGATCAATTAAAATCAGAGGTTTAATTGAAAAAGAAAGTTTAAAAAATGGAAAAGATCGATTAGTAATAAAATCTATTCCCTATCAAATTAACAAATCAATACTAAATGAAAAAATAGCCGAGTTGGCTAGAGATAAGAAAATAGAAGGCATAAGCGATATAAGAGACGAATCTAGCCACGAAGGAGTAAGAGTCGTATTGGACTTAAGAAGAAATATTGAGCCAGAAACCATTAAAAGACAGTTATACCGATTAACATCAATAGAGTCTTCTTTTGGTTTTAATACCCTAGCTATTGTAAATGGGAAGCCAAAAATTCTTAATCTAAAGGAATTTATATCTGAATTCGTCAATTTTAGGGAAAAGACTTTAACCAAAAGAATAAAGTTCGATTTATTCAGGGCTCAGGAAAAAGCTCATATTTTATTAGGCATCTCAGTTTCGGTTGAAAATATTGATGCCGTAATAAAAATTATTAAAAATTCTGATACTGTAGATTTGGCTAAAAAAAATCTATTAAATAAAAAATGGAAAATTAATAAAACTAGCCGTTTGATAAAGCTTGTTACCTCAGATAGATCAAAGACCGCTTATTTGCTATCAGAAAAGCAAGCATCTGCTATTTTAGAATTAAGATTGCAAAAATTAACAGCTTATGGAATTCAAGAAATTGAAAATGAAATAAAAAAACTTGCTGAATTAATCAAAAAATATGAAAAACTGTTAAAATCAAAAAGAGATCTTTTTGAACTTATCATAGATGAATTAACAAAAATAAAAGAAAAATTTTCGATGAAAAGAAGAAGTAAAATTATAGATGCTGTTTTAAACTATAATATAGAAGAAACAATACAGAAAGAGGCAGTTGTAATTACTATAACTCATAAAGGTTATATTAAACGTGGTTCACTTTCTTCTGTAAAGGTTCAAAAAAGAGGAGGTAAAGGAAAGTCTGGTATTAAGACAAGAGATGAAGATTTTGTTGTACAAATCTTTACGGCAAATTCACACACTCCTGTTTTGTTTTTTTCAACGCAAGGGCTTGTTTATAAGTTAAAAGCCTGGAAAATACCCCAAGGAACATCTAATTCTAAAGGCAAAACTTTATTCAACCTTCTTCCGTTGAAAAATCATCATTCCATAAGTTCAATTATGCCTTTACCTGAAAATGAAAATGAATGGAAAAAGGTTTACGTAGTTTTTGCTACATCAAAAGGAAAAATCAGAAAAAACAGTTTAGAAGATTTTATAAATATTCAATCTACTGGTAAAATTGCAATGAAACTTGATGAGGATGATAAGATTATAGGAGTAAAAATTTGCAGAGATGATCATGACATTATTCTAAGTACACAATTAGGCAAATGCATAAGATTTATGTCAAAAAAATTAAGGATTTTTAAAGGAAGATCATCTAAAGGAATTAAGGGTATAGAGTTGGGACCAGAAGACAAAATAATTTCTTTGTCTATTGTAGATAACGTAAATATTAAATCTCAAATAGTGAAAAAATTACTCAAAAATGGATCATCAGATAAAATTAAATCATCTGAAATTGCGGCAAAGCAAAAATATATATTATCAATTACTAAAAACGGTTTTGGTAAAAGAACGTCTTTTTATGATTATCGAGTCACCAATAGAGGAGGTAAAGGTATTATTGGTATTATTAACTCCAAGAGAAATGGCAATGTAGCTGCATCTTTTCCTGTAAACGAAGGTGATGAAATTATCTTGTCTACTGACAAAGGTAGAGTAATAAGATGTGCTGTTAAGGAAATAAGAAATGCCAGAAGGAATACACAAGGAGTCAGAATATTTAAACTATCCGGTGAAGAAAAAGTTGTTTCGGCTATAAAAATAGAAGATAATTTTAATTAATTTAGATGACTAAAAATATTGGTATATATCCAGGGACGTTCGATCCAATTACTTATGGACATATCGACATAATTGAAAGAAGTTTAAAAATTGTAAAAAAATTAATTGTTGCAGTGTCTAATGATGGCGGTAAGGAATATATGTTTTCTGCTGACGAAAGAATTTCTATAATAAAAAATTCATTATTTAGAGATTTAAAATTTAACTCACGTAACATCCAAGTATTATCTTTCAATACATTAACTACGTCTTTATGCAGAAAATATGGAGCTAAAACATTATTTAGAGGATTAAGAGCTACATCAGATTTTGAATATGAGTTCCAATTAGCGGGAATGAATAGAAAACTTGACAAGAAAATTGAGACAGTTTTTCTAATGGCAGATGTGGATAAACAAATAATTTCATCAAAATTTGTTAAGGAAATAGCTATCTTGAATGGGAACGTAGACAGTTTTGTTACAAAAAACGTAATTAGAGCTATTAAAAGTAAAATATGATAAAAAGGATTATTCCAATTTTTATTTTTATTTTTTTTATCACAGAGGTTAAAGCACAAGAAAATATTATGATCATGAAATTAAAAGATGGTGAAGTTGTTCTTGAATTATTTGGTGATGTTGCTCCAAACCATGTAAAAAGATTCAAACAATTAGCCAAAGAAAAAAAATATGATGGAGTAGTTTTTCACAGAGTGATAGATGGATTTATGGCACAAACAGGTGATGTTGAATTTGGTAATTCACTTTCAGAAAGTTACGATCTTAAAAGAGCAGGTACCGGAGGTTCTAAATATCCAAATTTAAAAGCAGAGTTTAGTAATTTGCCTCATGATAGAGGAACTTTGTCTATGGCTCGCTCACAAGACCCTAACAGTGCCAATAGTCAATTTTTTATATGTTTTAAGGCGTCTCCTTTTTTAGATAGACAGTATACAGCCTTTGGAAAAGTAATTGTGGGCATGGAATTTGTTGATTTAATTAAGAGAGGAGAAGGCGCTAATGGTGAAGTATCTGATCCTGACAAAATTTTAAGCCTTTCTTCTCAATAATATCTAATACTATACATGTCTTCCGAAAAGTTTTCTTTTCATCTTTCGAATGAAAACCATTCGGCAAGACTTGGTGTTATCAGTACTTATCGAGGTTCGATTGACACTCCCACTTTTATGCCTGTAGGAACACAGGGCACAGTCAAATCAATTTTTCTTGATGATTTAATCTCTTGCGGCACTGAAATAATTTTATCAAATACATATCATTTAATGATTAGGCCTGGCGTTGATCGAATAAAGAGAGTTGGTGGATTACATAAATTTATGAATTGTAGGCTGCCTATACTAACTGATTCTGGCGGTTTTCAAATTATGTCTCTATCAAAATTAGTCAAGATTGATGAAAAACAGGGTGCAATTTTTAATTCTCATATAGACGGTAAACGTTTTACCTTGAGTCCGGAGGATAGTATTAGAATTCAAAAAGATCTTAATTCAGATATTCTTATGGTTTTAGACGAATGTCCAAAATTAACTAATGATAAAAAGAAACTCATTAAATCAATAAAACTTTCAAGTAATTGGGCCGAGAGATCAAAAAACGAATTCGGTAATAATCCAAGAAAAGCTTTATTTGGGATAATTCAGGGGGGTATTTATAAAGATCTAAGAATGGAAAGTTTGGATAATCTTAAAAAAATTTCTTTTGATGGTTACGCTTTGGGTGGTCTGGCTGTAGGGGAAACTCAAAAACAAATGTTTAAGGTTCTTGATGACGTTGTTCCTTTTATGCCGAAAAATTTACCTCGCTATTTAATGGGCGTAGGTACCCCTTCTGATATATTGGGAGCAGTGAAACGTGGTATTGATATGTTTGATTGTGTTATGCCTACACGATCTGGAAGAACTGGTTTGGCATTTACATGGAAAGGCAGACTTAATTTGAGAAATGCTAAATATCAAAAAGATGATTCTCCAATTTGCGAAAATATGAGCTATCGCAGTCTTAATTCTTATTCTAAAAGTTATATTAATCACTTAATCAATTCTAATGAAATATTGGCTTCTATGATTTTAACAATGAATAATTTGTTTTTTTATCAAGATTTAATGAAAAAAATTAGGGAAGCTATAAAAAATAATATTTTTGGTGATTTTTATAACAAATATAGCAATATAATTTAATTTTGCTTGCAATTTGTTAAGTTTATAATTGAAAAAAAGATAAAAATATATAGTAGTATTTTTCCTAGGGCCGTTAGCTCAGTTGGTAGAGCACTTCCCTTTTAAGGAAGGTGTCATTGGTTCGAATCCAATACGGCTCACCAAAAAGGTGCTTAATTCGCCCGATCATTTAAAATTCCTTGATATTTGAAAGATAAATAGTTTTGAGACGAGTGACGTTTGCTCTCTATGGCGCTACAGATTTTGTATAGAAACTGTATAGCCCAAAT